>Ga0214543_1000404_pt1 | contig 70668 bp, 25 predicted proteins | sample CNSS2metaG_FD_160094 | JGI IMG/M metagenome (GOLD analysis project Ga0214543, IMG submission 160094) | Root nodule microbial communities from cowpea collected in UCLA plant growth center, Los Angeles, California, USA - CNSS2 | ecosystem: Host-associated > Plants > Roots > Nodule | place: USA... | reverse complement strand
CCTGTGTATACACTAATATATATATATATATATATATATATATATATATATATATATATATAATTTTAATCCTTAGAAGAAATAAAAAATAAATATTTTATATAATATGTATAACATTTTAACTTTAAATAATTAAAATATTCAGTTTGATTTTAATTATAAAAATAACTTATTTTTAGACAGCATTTTATCGAAAACTATATTCAGTTGGTTTGTAGATCATTATAACGGAGAAAACTAATCAAACCACTTATTTTTGCTAACCTATATTTTGTTTATTGAAAACTAGTAAAAATGAATTATTTTATAATGATAAAAAATAAAAAATAATTTTAAAAAACATGTTATTAACTTTATAAATTTATATTGTAAAAAGATAATTACAAAAAAACAGTTACAAAATCTAAAGAGTAAAATAATTAATAAAATAGTTTACCGATATTATTATATAAGGAGGTTCTTATTTTAGTATTCACATTTTCTTTTTCAATTTTATCTTTTAGTAACAACCTTTTTAAATTCAAATAATTATTGAGAATAAAAAGAGAAATCTTTTTTAATTTTATCCTTTTAATAATTAATTTTTTGAATTTCAAATAATTATATATAATAAAAAAATATTTATATAATTAAAAAAAATTATACAAGTTATTTTTTTATAATTATTTTTATTAAAAGAATATTTTATAGTTTAAGTGATAGAATAAAATAAAAGTAGACATGTGCTATATTTTCACTGGTATTAATAAAGATAATATGAGTAGTGAAATGTGTACAACAAAAAAATATCAGTAAGCGGTTAACAAAATAATCTCATTTATTAATAATTATAAATAAGATAAAAAAAATCACTCTAATTTGATTAGTTATAATTTTGGTTTATTAATATAAGTTTTAGCGTGCGCATTTAATTAATCATTATTATGGTTATCAAATAATTAATTATGCAAAAATTTGAGTTTAATTAATGTTTTGCTTAAAATAATTAATTATATTATTTTATAAGTTATTTTGATGGTTTGATTCACGAAAATGACTTTTTGAGGAATTTTAAGTACAGGATTAGTTGAATCAAATGGATATTACGAGTTTTCATAGTGACCACTTCAAGAAAATTAATTACATAAACATCCCTAGGTATTAGCACATTATCCGAAGCAGATTTACCACTTATTAGTCTATCCATTTTGGTTTTTTTTTTTTTTTTAAATCTAACTTGATCAATTTTTACTATAAAAAAAAAACCATTAAAAATTTTGTGTTGTTTATACAAGAATTTCTTATATTCTTGAAACCATATAAGCTAAGCCAAGGTATGAAGGAATTTTCCATTTCTTTTTGGTTAAAATGAATGTCCTGTTATCATATGCTATGCTATGTGGTTATAATAAAATGAGCATATTTTCATGTTTGAAATATGTAAATGTATATTATTAATTATTATGGAATGTTGAATATGTGTGGTTGAGTAGAATTTTATGAATTATAATTATTCCAAATATATTTATTAAAATAAGAATAAATGAGCTCTATAACACCCCCATCAAATATACCCCAACCTCTCGCTTCAAGTGTCTCCCACTTCGCAAGGCAGGTTGTTGTCAGTGGGTATCGAACCCCAAACCTGACTTTTAACACCCTGGCGTCGCCAGGGTGTTAAAGGTCAGGTAATGGTTCGCCAGGGTGTTAAAGGTTAGGTTTGGGGTTCGATACCCACTGACAATAATAACCTGCCTTGTGAAGTGGGGGGACACTTGGGGCGAGAGGTTGGGGTGTATTGGACTGCAGACCTGACACTGACATTGCTGGGGTGGGCCAGGAGGTGTTACAAGCTCAATACATTAAAAATGTGAAACTTATTGAAACATTAAATAAACTTTGCATCCTTGTGTACAAGCTTGAAGAGTATAGAATAAAATACTTAATGTATGAATATTTATAAAGAAATAAATTTCATAGAACTTAATGAATGAAGATGAAAAGGATCTTGTGCACAAAAGTTTTGGTCACATGATTGTAATTAGATATATTATCTATGAATAGTATTACTTGTATGTGGTTGTAATGTCTTTGTTTCTAACATGAGAAAAGTGGTAGAATCATCATTCCACACAACACATAATATCTTTTAGAGTCAAATAAAGAATCATTAGTTCGTTTTCCACACATAGATAAATTTCCTTGAGAGTAGGTGGATATATGATGCTTCCATGGATAAAGATTATTTCATAGTCCACCTCTACTTCCACACCTTAACAATAGATAATTTGTATAATTTGTATCCACTGCCTAAGACTATTGTTGTTTTGTTTAGCAAACTCAACTCGACACAATTATACTACTTATGATGCACTGATCTTAAATGATACAGAATACGACACCTTGCTGATACGATGTTTTATTTTATTTAAAAAGAATGTATGTTATTATAATTTATTTTAAATCATACCATAATTAAAATATTATTAATAATTATTATCTAAATTAAATATGCTAAATATATTAAACTCAATATATAATTATTTTGAAATTATGAGTAAAAAATGTTTTTAAACCAATAATGTTTTAAAATAGCTTTAGTTTAGTTTAGATTAGATATTTAAATCATGATTCACGTATATATATCTCTATATCGATAATTAACTCTTAATAACTTATTTTTCTTGTATTTTTCATGTACTATAATTATATTTGAGTGTATCGTCAGAAGATTTTATAAAATAAAAAAAAAAAATTATATATACATGAGTGAAATTTATATATATATATATATATATATATATATATATATATATATGTACGTGAATGGTGAAACTTTTGGTGTAATAATTTAAGTTTTAAAAGTAAGCTATTATATTACATGAGTGAACTTTATTACTCATTCGTAAATAAGTAATATAGATATTTCAACTAAATAAAAGAAGAAGAAAAATATAGAACATGATATTCACGTTGATGTGGAAAAAAAGTTAATCAATTTCACACACCGTCACTTTAATCTATCAAATCTATAAAATAAACATTTACGGCGAATGAATAAAGATAAAAATAAGGAAATATGCGTGATAAACAATTCATATCATTCCATAAAATTATTTTAACTGCTGATACTTTATTTTAAAAATTATTAAAACAGAAAATACAAATCAAAATCTTTACTAAAAAATCACGAAAGTGCTTCTATTAAAAAAATAATTAGTAAACTAAACTTTTCATAAAGTCAAGTCCGCGTCAACTTTTCATACAGGTCACCAAAATTGGCATCTTGACACGGAAAAATGCTCCTATATTTTCTCTTTTTTCTAAACTCTTTAACTGAAATTATAATTAATAAATAAATAATAGCATGACGTAAAATAATGGGAAATATTGTCAGATATTTGACTCAAGTTCATCACTCTTATTGCACTTACGTATCATATACACTTTAAGAATTAGTTATTACATTTTTTTTTCCAAAAAAAGTATTTCAGCTAAATCTGAAAACAAATAAAAAAAGAAACTACAGTTCCGAGGATGAATCTGCATCAAAACCTTGAACTTCATCGTCTCCTTGAGGTTGTTCCTTAACGTTGTTGATGTTGTTGTCGTGTCGTCTTCGGCTATCACAGTAGAACACGGTGGTAACCACGTAACTAAAAACAACCACCACCGCATAAAAACACATAAGCACCGTTTTGTTCCAAACGCTAATCTCCGAATTCTGATTCTCCAACATCGCTTCCACGTTCCGGTTTATAAAACCCGAAACAAAAACAAACAAGGCCGAGAGAACCCACCCGCACACCCTCCCTCCGCGAATTAAACCCCACCCGACCCGCACAGCCTCCCACCCGACCCGATCCTCCGCAACGGAAACCACAATCCCGAGACTCATAACTGATAAGAGGTACACCTCAGAACCCGACCCAATCATCCGAGCGAGGACCCGGATCCACAGAGGTGACCCGAACGTTGCTGCGGCGAGGACGCGTGGCACGAGGGAGAAGGCCATGAGGAGGACGTAGACGAAGACGACGGTGACGGCGGGGGCCTTCCAGTTGGCGGCCCGGGGGGAGATGGGTTTGCCGTGGGCGGCGGCGTGTATGGCGGAGACGGCGGCGGCGAGGGAGATGGGGAAGGAGAGGAGAGCATAGAGCAGGCGCGTGCGGAGGAGAGAAACGGCGTTGTCGCGCGACTCGTGCCAGACGTGGCGCGCCTCGACGCGCGTGGGGGCGACGCTTGCGACGGCTTCGAGGTGGTAGATTTTGGAGCGGAGGTGGTGGGTGGAGATTGCGAGCGTGAAAGTGAGGAACGACAGAGGGAGCGTGGTGAAACAGAGAATGGAACAGAAGAGGATTTTGTTGGTGTGAATGATTCTGAGAGAGTCCCAGAGAATTTTTAGTGGGGAAATTACGAAACTCAATAATGTATCTTTTGTTTCCCACATGTTTTGTTTTCTTCTTCTTCTTCTTCTTCCTCTCACAACCTCATAACAACCTCACACTTCTCCTTCTCTTCTTCCATATCTCTTCCTCCCACTATCCCAACACTTTTTCTTCTTCCCACACCCTTTCTTATCTAAACCTATCCAACTTTAAAATACTTTTCCTTTTCATTTTTTAAATATTTATTTTTATTTCTTCAGATATTTTTATTAGATTGCGTTTTTACACAAAAATCTCAGATTTATCGAAGGATCTTCCATGGATCTTTCATCTAATAAAGAAAATTAATTTACACTTAAAATTATTTTGGTGTCGTTTTGGGTTTTAAGAGGGTGTGTAATATCTGTGAAGAGAAAGATTGAAAAAGACTAATAAAAAGGGAAGGTTGGAATATATAAAAATATATTTAAAAGATTTAAATTGAATGGTGTAGGGCTTAAGTTGGTTGGGATAGTGTTGACGTTTTCAATTAATTAATTGATTAAGGAAATTACGTATTGACATATGCTTTTCTTCGAATTTCTCATTTTGTTTTTTTATAAATATGATCTTATTTGAGTAGGGTCACAACATTGATATGATTAATTATTAGATAAGGCCATGAACAAAACACCAAGACTAAGTTTTTATGCAAATATATATATACTATGCAGGCTTGCATAACTTGGTCCGAAGTGAAAATCGATTTTTAGGGTTTCATAAAAGAAATTGAGAGATTGGGAACCTAACATGGGAATTTACGATTTCTCTGTCCTGTCTCTGAATGGCCACACAAATGGAGTGTGTTCATTTTTATTTTGTTCACAATCACATAGTTTTAGAAACCATTATATATCTGTAGTGGTTATAAAAAATAAATATCAGTGAGATAATATATATATATATATATATATATATATATATATATATATGATGGGAATTGAAAATAAAGATATATTTACCAGGTTTTCATTTTACTTGGAAACAGATAAATAAAGTAAATTGTGAGTACTAATTAACTATTAAAATTATTCTTATTTTATTTGCATAAGTCCATTCAAAACTGCGTATACAGCTTGACATATTCAAATATATAAACGAAGAAAATGTTTATTTTGTATAAAATTATTTTTTTAAATGTTTATTCAAATATTTTAAAACTTTTTTTTCTAAATTTTTTAACTGTTTATTTCTTTCAACTCATATCTTTAAGCTGAATTCTAACATTCTAAAGAGAGCTTATCAATATTTAAAATTAATTTAGTGCTGCAATATACATTGTTTATTAAATTCCAAAATATAATCTATATATTAAATTATTAATTTATTACAAATTTGAATTCAAAAGATACAATTTATATTTAAAAATATTAATTTATTATAAATTTTAGTTATATATTTCTACAGTGGAAAAGTAAAAAATAACAAAGAAACTAAATTTAAATATCTATATTGAGTAAAATACGTAAGGGAAATATTTTTTTCTTATTATATTAGATAAAATAAATAATAATGTGATACTTTTATTAAATAAAATATCAATTTTATGATGAATAAAATAGATAAATAAATAAAGTTTCAAATAGTTTTACTTCAACTGAAGTTACAAGTGTAACATCCCATTGAAATTAAAGGATGCGTCCTGGAGTTTAAAACTCAACACCTTACAACCCAAGGCACACCACGATACCCAAAAGAAAACTGGATAAAAAAAAGTTTACAAAATGTATATAAACCCAAGGACAAACAAATACATGGGCCACAACCCTAAAGAAAAGCTCATAAAGGAAATTAAGCCTAGTCCACACGAACTATGCAGCGGAACCATCACCTCCCTGATGCCCACGGGTATTCCTCGCATATACTCACACCAACAAGTTGATGATCATCGCAAAGGAGAGTACCACACAACAAAACACACAACAAAAAGTAGGGTAAGCTAGAGCACAATGGATTTCATTCATGCAATTCAAATATATTTTCACAATTCCATATACACATATCAGCCAAGCATGTTATGACTTCACAAACATTACACTAAGACACGACTCGACTCATCTGAATACATATAACCCGATCGGATTCAGCGGATGCTTGCACTTGTGGTGGATACCTCTGCTCACCCTCGAGCTGCTCACCCCCGAGCTATGTGTTATAAATGTTACAATGAATCAATTTCCCTCACCACAAGGTTAGCCCTTAATGAATTTCAGGCCTCTGCTACTCTCACCACAGGAGTCATTCCGCTCTAGATGAGACTAATTGACTCCTTAGAGTGTCGGGATGCAACCTTACCTTGAATCCTTACCAAGTTATACAGATGGGGCACCACCATAGACACCCACTAACAGGGGCCATGGAATTACGTCCTGACCACTGAAGCACGACCCTGAAATCTCACCTAGAGATTTCAAGGAATTACGCACTGACTACAACTAAACATAATCAAGCAACCAATTAACAATTATCGCGCATACATACATACATACATATATGTGAACTCTCGCAACCAACCTCTTTCATATTCCAGATCAAACCAATACCAGCACATCATGCTCCATCCATGAATTAGAATCTAAATCCATCTCATAACCATGCCACTTTCGCAACCAACCATTTCATGCTCATTTCATGCCAAGGATTTATTCAAGTTTGTCATTCATAATTCATACACCCTCTCACACATGCATATTATACCCTTCATGCCATTATACAATAACCCATCAATTACATGCCAAACATAAATGAGCAGGGAAGGAAACACCAAACCAGCGCGTACCTTCGCCCAGCTCGTCGCTCAGGCCGAAGGGGTCTCGCTCAGGCGAGCTCCCCTTCGCCTAGGCGAGAGCTCGATAAAACTGGGCAGAAACAAACGCGCTAGCTCGCTTAGGCGAGCTCACCTCGCCTGAGCGAGACAGTCTCTCGCTCAAAACCAGGACCACTCGCTTGGGCGACAACTCGCGCAGAAGGTCTGGGCGAGCCTCCGCCAGACTCGCTTAGGCGAGTCTGACTCGCCTGGGCGAGATTACCAGTTCTCGCCCTGGTCTCACCTGCAGCAGATGTATTTTCAAATCCAAGCAATCAAACAAAGTATTCCACACACCAAAAATAACGATTAACCCATACAAACATCAAGCAAGCTCAAGAATAGGCCAAGAACAACTTAAACTCGAAACCCTAGCTTCCCGTACCTGGAAAAGGGTTAACAGAGGCCTTGACGGCACGACAGCGAGCACTGCAACTCTAGGAATGAACTAACGAGCTGAAAGCAGAAGGTAAACGAAACCAAGGGGCAAATTATTACGAAACCCTAACTGGGAAATACGAAGAAAGATCAATGGAAAACCATACAAGCTAGAAAGAGGCACTTACGTGGAGTAGGAGCTGGTTTTGAGTTAGCTCGAAGAAGGCTTAGGGCAAACCCTAGCAGAGCGTCCTGTGAGGGTAAAGGAGAAGGTGACAGCTGGTTCTGTGAAAGAGTAAGAGTGGAAACGTTAGGGCAACTTGGGGTCAGCTTTATCTTCTGGGCCAGCTCTTTGGCCCATCAGATTTGGGACAGCCCGTTTTGTTAAAGATTACAAAAAGAATAGGGCCTTACAACAAGTTTCACGGAGTTTTAGTGTAAATAGCTTTGGCATTATAAATTAATTTAAAAGTATTATTATTAATATTATTTTCGATAATTAATATAAGAATTAAAAATTGTTATATGATCATGTGTAATACACTCTTATAATAATTGTGTTGAACGTGACCTAACTTTAACACACATGCAACATTTGTAGGACAGGAATCTTTGTTTGAATCTATAAAGAAACTTTGCTAATTATTTAATTATTTATTTAGATTTTATTCAGTCTTTATTGTGGAAGACACATCACCCACACAAATGTTACAGTACTATAGTTTATTAGATGATGCTAAGTTGAATTTCAATTTTCTTAATTATTATATTATTTATGTGGCTATCGCAACCGTGACATTGATAATGCTGAGAATTATTAGTTACAAATTTGGTTTAGTGGATGGAAAATATTGTAAAAAATATCTATATACATCTTAAAAGAAAATATATTGTTTTTATTAGTAAATTTAATTTTGTCATCTTTAACTTTTTCGTATTTTATAGTCTAAAAGCTTTCATGCAGGTAAGTAGGTTGAGTTGATTCTGAAAACAAAACGGTCTCTCAAGCAAAAAAAATATTAAAAGGAGACAACAGCAGCAGTGAATTTGGATTTAATTTTTAAGTTTAATTATTTCTTTGATCCTTATTTTTTAAAATGTCAAGTAGGTTTTTTAGTTTTTTTTATCAGTATTTAGTTTTAATTTTTTTAATTTGATTCAATTTAGTTTTGATTTTTTAAAAATTAATTTAATTTGGTCTTTGGCATTAATTTTTTCACATACAGTTGGAAAACAAAAATTAAACCTTGTTCTCACATGGATTTCTCAGGTATAAAATGAGCCACTTCAAAATAATTCATTGCTCTGACCCTGAATACTATTAATCCAGCATGGGCTACATGGAATGTTAAAGTCAGTGTGTATTGCCAATTTGTGATTTTTTAGAGGGTTAAGTATGTTTTTAGTTTCCGAACTTTAATCTAAAATTGGAATTCGTCCATGTCTGAAACTTCGATATATTTTGGTCCCTAAACTTTATAAATGAATGAATATAGTCCTTTTAACCCAATTATGTTAACTTTTTTTGACATGTCGAACGCTTTTCATATTAGTATTAAAGTTTTTTACACTTTTTGACACATTCTTGGTTTAATATCTACTGAAAAATATGTTTGACACCTCAAAAAAAAAAGTTAACGTAATTGAGTTAAAATGACTATATTCATTTATTTTTAAAGTTTAAGGACCAAAATATATTAAAGTTTTAGACAGAGACGAATTCCAAATTTGGATCAAAGTTCAGGGACTAAAAACATATTTAACCCTTTTTTAGAATTCTCTATTTTTTTGACACGTCTCGCTTCACATTTTTGTCATGTGGCCGACCAGTATAATGTGACAGTAGTGGTGTGATGTAGCAATTTATTGAACCTTTTTTTTGTATTAAATAAAGAACAAAATAATAATTAAATCTTTCTTTTATTGTCTTAATCACTCTAAAGCATTGAGTACAAGTTAAGAACTCTGTTTATATAAAGAAATACTACTTTGATGGTTTTGAGGAGAACACTTTCAACCTTATGCAGATGGGGGAATAAAGTATATCATAATGTATAAATGGGTTAGAGTAGTATGAATAAATTCATTCTTGTTGATATAAGAAAAATATTTACTTAAATCTTAATCTGTAAGAAAATTTATCAACCGTAGTTAAAATTAATAAATTGTGATTTAGTTTATTAAACCAAACAAATATATTAAGATATAACATATAAACAATTATTTGAATAATCAATCTTATTGTGATCAAAAAGTCAAATTACACCAATGATACATTAACTTCTAACAATATGTATCCCTTATAACTTAACAACAACACAATATCACACCGGTAATGGGTAAAATCAACAACACAATAACATAATCATAACCATGACAAAGAAGGTAAAGACGAAGTCATGCTTGTTTGCTAGTGTCTCACAACTAATCCTTAACAAGATCATAACTCTAAAGTCACTCAAAGAAATTTGAAATTGTTTGAAGGTAGAATACGAGGGAAACAAGAATATTCAATGTATGAACGTTTTAAACTTGATAAGTGAGTTTGAGCCGCAACAAATGAAAGAGTTTGAGACAATTAATAAAAATTCAAACAAATTGTTGGATATTTCTAGGAAGATAAAATTGTTGGAAAATGAGTTTCGAGATTCCATACTCATTTCGAGAATTATGGTAATGGTGCTAGAGAGATATGAAGCATTATTGCTTCGTTAAAAAATACAAAAGATCTATGTACAATTACTTTGATAGAAGTGATACATGCATTGTAAGCACAAGAGCAACAATGATTAAAGAGTAAAGATCAAGTGATTAAAGGTGTTTTACTTCGTACCGGTGATAATGCTCTCATAGTCAAGAACAACTAAAGAAAAAAAATAAAGTAACACACATGTTTTTCCATCTTTTCATCCCTATTGTAAGGTAGATCCAATTGAACCGCGTGCATCCATCAACAATGGTAAGATAATATCTATGAGCAAACATGGAAGGAATGGGGCAAGGCATCTTTCTTATCTGGTTTAGTAGTTGTGCCATCCACGAATTGAATATTGTTTTTGGCACTCAAGGTTGCCATCATCGACCTTGTTAGTATCTAGTACAAGAGAGACAAGACGAGTCGTGGGATTTTCGCTAGGATGAAGATACAAGAACGCTGGTGTGGAGGTTGAAACGAAAGTTGCTTTAGTCATGTTGAGAGAAATAAAAAATAAGAAGCACAAGAAAAGAAAGGTGAACAAGAAGGAAATAAAGACGAAAGAAGAAGGAAAAGGTCAGGAACGCACAACAGAGCACTTCTTCTTATACCATCTTAGACTTTTCGGTTACAACTACTCTGCATATTTTTCACGTTGTTGACAATGCAAAAATACTTATGCATGGTAATGAAAAAGGAAGCAGACATAAAACGAAGAAAATATCTGTATATTTTTATTAAGAGAAAGAAAAATGTTTTCTAAAGAAGCATACACAGGAATATGATATATAAAGGAAAAACAAAAATACAAAAACATAAGATAAAAAACATGTGCTTGAGCGGTGCTCAACGCACTTTAACTATCTTCAATCTTTCACATATTTTGAGAAAAACACAACTAAAAAAAAATACTAAAAGACTAAAAAGATATATATTATTTTTTTCAAAATATTTTAAATTCTATTCATAAATAATTTCTCAAAAATAATTTGAAATGAGAGATATACGGTACTTCTAGAAATAATTTAGAATGGAAGATTTATGCTAATTCTATGAATATCCATTATCCATTATTTTTGTTGGTTGGTGGCTAAGTTAAATCGAAACTTCTATATATTGATTATCCTTCCTTGTTATTCACTTCTTCTTTTAGACTATTGAAAAAAGAAAATAATCCATTGTGAAATTTTGTAAACACTAGCATTAATCGCGTGTATATATATATATATATATATATATATATATATATATATATATATATATATATATATATATTTATTGTGAAAAATGTCTGGAGTAAACATATTTAAATCAATTAAAATATACCCCTAATACTTTAAAGCAATACTACAGATAGGAATGTGACTTTTTTTCTGAACACTTGGATCAATAACTTATCATTGTTAGAAGATTCCAAAACTTATAGAGATTATCATTTTTCAGATTTTTATAATGTCATCTTGTATAAACATGTTTATTTATTGCAATATAAACATGGAGATATTTGAAATAAGTAAAGCATGTTTGAAAAATAAAAAACTTGTTAAAATCTTAGTCTAAACATACTTAGCACCATCTAAATATTATTTTTAAAGTCATGTATTATCTAGATCATTGAAAAATATATCAACTTTCGTATATATATTTAACAAGGTTCTCAAACGACCATAGTAGTCATGTCCATATACCAATAAAAAAAATAAGACATAGATAAAGTAAAACTCAAATTATTTTACAAGTAAATATTACTAACTTTCATCTTCTTAAAATCTAAGTTTAAAATAAATTGATTATTAAATTACTATATTAAAATAAAAATAAAGACGGAAGATATATATAATTCTTTTAAAGTTACAACTCAATCTAGATTTTAACCACAATCAGAAGTGCAATAACTAGATTTTTTTTTATTCTATCAATTTTAGAATATATATCTCTAAACTTCACCTTGTATATAAAATTAGGCTTAATAACATGAAATATTGTTACATTTTTAAGACTTTGAAAAAAAAATCAATAATATAAAATTAGACTTATATGTTATCTTCCACGTCAGTACTTCTGTCCAAAATAAACTCATTATTACATCTATTACATATAGTAAATAACAGAGTTATGATAGGTTAACAAAAAGTTTTTAACAAAGTTTTCACAAACTTTCTTATTCAATTAAAAAAGTATTATTTTATTACTTTATTTTATTTAAAAAATAAAAATTTAATCCACTTTAATTCTTTGTCAAAAATTTTATTGTCAAAAGATAATTTTTCCGTAAATAACATACCATTAATATTCACAAATAATAATAATAATAATTATTATTATTATTATTATTAGAAAAATATATTATACTGATATAATATTAACATAAAATATCATTCTACATGATATTTACATGTCACATGCAGTAATATTATTATTTCTTGAGAACAAGAACAGCAATATTATTTACTCAAATATTTATATATTAGTGTATTAAAATATTTAAGTATTTACATATCACATAAAGTAATATAAGACAAGAACCCTAAGGCAAGAAGACAAAAATTTAAGCCCGACAAGAATAAAAACCCTAAGACAAACCCGACAAGTATATAAAAACCCTAAGACAGACCCGACAAGTATAAAAGAACCCTTAGACAAGCCCCACAAAGAACCCTTAGACAGCCCCACAAGCGAGAAGAACCCTTGCCCTTAGCCTGTCCCAAGAATTGAAGAACCATAAGCTCGACAAGAAGACAATTACCCTAAATGTTCAGACAATAATAGAACCTAAGGTCAAACAAGACAAGAACCCAATCCTAATATGATACTCTTAAGGCAACGATAATCTTAAGGCAAAAGCGCTAAGTCCCACAAGAATCTAAAGTAGATAATAGTAAACAGGTACAAACAGAGAAAATGGCGATAACCCTAAAGACAGGCAAGGATGTTAATGAGAGAAAATTCTTACACAGATTCGAGCAAATTCTAACACAGATTCCAGCGGACATTTTCTATGAAAATTCTAAGACAAAGTTTCAGTTTAAGATAGAGTTATAACATTATACCAATGATATATATAATAAAATTCTTATACAATATGCTGCTGATAAAATAATACAGATATCCCTGTCATGCTAACAGCAGCCTTAAGACATACTTCAAATATAAGACAGACACCACTCATATATATAACCTTAATTCTATGTACTCCACCCCCTAACAGAATTGATACATCACTTACATATTTATATATTATATATATTCACATAACACTATAACTTCTGGTGATGTAAGGTATTCACCGTCTGAGAAGACCTTTTTATTAACCTACTACTACTTCTGTATGATGAGGGCCGAGGAGTTAGTTCCTTTTGAGGACGATTACATGCACCAGGGAGTTTGCAGAGAGTCCCAAGGACCCACTTCAAGAAAGGTTTTAGCTTCATAAATCCCTGCACCATCTGGTATCAGAGGCAAATCGAGAGACATAGCAGCTTCAGCCCAGATGGAATCATCGAACATAGGCTCAGGAATGTCATCGAATGACCCCCCAAAAGAATCAACCCTGTCCCCGTTCATCTCCATGGACATGGTGGTGGTGGTGGTTTCATGGGGAATTGCAACATGAGAATCGCTGGTGTACACAGGTGCAGAATCAGCAATTGCATGCTGAGGAGGCTGAGGAGGCTGAGGAGGCATGGAGAGCACAGGGTTGAAGATGATGTTGGTGTGATCGGTGAGGTTGTTGGTGAAATCAAAGGAGGGGAGATTGAAAACATCACAGGGAGGGGGAATCTGAGGGTATGGTGGTGGAAACTGGAAATTGAAGGGCATGATAGGAAGGTGTGGGAGGTTGAGTATTGCATCAGGTCCGTAGAGCTTACGTGCTGCACAATCATAAGCCATGGCAGCCTCTACAGAGGTCTCAAATGTGCCTAGCCAGAGGCGTGCACCACGGTTAGGCTCACGGATCTCAGCCACCCATTTGCCCCAAGTTCTCTGCCTCACACCTTTGAAGGTGCAACTCGCATTCTCAGGGCCTCCTTTGCCTCTCATACACCCCTTTCTGGAACTCGCTTTTGCACCTTTTTTCACCTGCTTACTACCACTCATTCTCATGCCTGATTTCAGCATTGTGCTAGCTAGAGGAGTTACCAAGGAGATAAGGGTTGGTATATGGTGTCAGAATATGGAAGCTGATCAGTGTATTTATACTCAGATAAGAAGTGTTATCAGAGTTAATAGGTAAGCCAAGTATTTGAAACGTGGAGTTTAGTAGCTACTTGGCATGATGAACTAGATTATCGTGTCAACCTTCAGGCTCACTGTTGGCTTCTCCTCAGCACACTTGGCTTGGATTTTTGTTTGTATGCAAACTCATTATGTAGAGAAGAATCGAGAGCAAAACTCTCGTTTGCTTTTCCTTTTTTTATATTGAGTGAAATAAATGAGACTATGAATGCACACTATAAAAAAGTGAAAGATGAGGGAAGAAATTAAAAGCTGTGGGAGGATGGATGTGGTTTCTCTTAGTGTGGATGTTGTTTATCAGATGCTGTTTTGTCATGTGACATTATTTGGAAGAAACGGTTCAAGATAACTATGACTCAGGAATGAAAATTTAATCCGTGAAATTGCAATAATAACAAAGCCAAAGTAACTGATCCTAGTAGTTTCGAAGTTTGGAATTGTAATCAGTGCACATTAAAAAAACTCCAACTAGAGTTAATGACTGAGGAAGTGCTGTTAACAACAGGTGTCAGTTTTACCAAAATGGATACACATTTCACACTGTGTTTACTGTTTCATTGATGAGCATTTTATGCATTCACACATAATCACTAGTTATCTATGTGTTAGTTTTTCTTTTGTAATAACTTGGAAAGAAGTGATTCCTCCCAGTTCAGGTAAGGAAATATAAAAGAACTGTGCAGATATCACTCTTTAATGCACTAAAATCAATACTGATAAATTAAGATAAAAAAAGTCTACGAAGGTTGTATTATTTAAAGCTGAAAATATCCACTTCACATGTGCACTTTAGCATCTAAAGTAACATCTCTGGATTTAGAAACTGACATGAAATAAACTATAGATGTATTACATTACTTTTTACTTTGTATACACGCAGTGATTCTGATTTATATGGGAAGAGTGCAGAACACGACTAGATATCCCTGTGTACGACAGAGGTATATCACAAGGACAATTTGCAAGTACACCTTCATTTTTTGTTTTTGGTCTAATTTGAAGTTTTCAAAATCATGATTCCTGGGTATCATCATGTTTATCTCCTAACTTTTGATTTGTTTGCTTTCACATTGGGGGATAAGTAGTACAATATAAATTTACATGTGTGTATATGTGCTGTTTGTTATACTATATTCCAAGCTTTCTACTCAAGTGGTTTATTTTGCTTGAACTAGCAATTTATATAGAAGATGCAAATGAGAACGCGTTCACAAATACTTCCATAGTAGATGATGACATAGTCTCTGATAAATATTTATTATGAGTCTTACAATATTTATTATGCTATTTGTTGTCTTATGATGTATTTATTATGCCAGCATGGGAATGACAGACATGATTTTTGTCGCAATACAGAAGATAACTATTGCATAACTTTGTTTATTACATTTGTACTAAATATTATATATCTTTCATGTGGAATTCTCATTCTTCATGCTTGAAAAATATAAACTCCCATTTTCAATTTGTCAATTTTGCTGCTTACAGTTTTACAAACTTTCATGTCAATTCTGATGCTTACAACAATATAAACCTTTTCATGTCAATCTTGATGCTTACAACAATATCAGACAGATTAAGTCGAACTATTATACTCGATGCTTTCATCATCTTACACGTATTCCTCTGTTGGGAACTGGTAATAATCTTCTTAACTTTGTTCTCTGATAAATTCAAATTAATACCAGAACCATTGCAAAAAGACTCGATGAACTGCAATGCAGTATTGCTTAACGAAAACATATAATAAGCTATTCTCAAGTAGAAATCAATGTTTCACTAGAACCCGAGCATTTCTTTAAAGCAGACCTTATCTCCTTTAACATCTCATTAATCTGGATGCCCTTTCTGCAAACAACAACAAATGTTGATCAAAGTCAATGAATAGAATTATAATATGATATAGAGACTGTTTAAACAATTACTACACGAAGTGAAGAAGAAAAACACTTTTAAAAATATAAAAACAGGTAGTCAGGCAGAAAAAACACTTTAAAAGCAAATATAAAATTACATAATAAACTGTCAAGCACTTACAGAGGGCTGATTCCTGTTGACCAAAGTCCATGTATTAGAACTATAATATAATAAAGAGATTGGCTAATGTATTAGAATTAAGATATAATAAAGACATTGTCTAAGCAACACCCTATGTATGTGAAGAACAATAACACTCTCAAAAAGAAAATATAAAACATCAGACAGAAAAACACTTTCAAAAACAAAATGTAGAAAGTCAGACAGAAAAACACTTTCAGAAAGAGAATATAGAACAAATTATCAAACAGAAAAACAATTTAAAAAGAAAATATAAAACAAACTCTTGAGCACTTACAAAACACTGACTCCAACAACAGAGAGAGGTCCAGGATAGTCCTCAAGTCTTTTCTCCTTCGTGTCAGTTTCATCAGACAGTTGAGCATCACGGTTGCCAATTGTCATGATTTCTTGAATCAACGATGGAAGTCTGTCCTTTGCCTAAGATTATAATTAGATGAAAATGTTTGTTATGTGACAGAATTTTGCATATTTCTTGAATATACGTGACCGTCCCTAAACAATACAATAACAGACCAGATGATGCATTGGCCATCCCTTTTCAAGAAAAAGGAAATTAAAAGATAACACTTAACCCACATATTGGCTGCGACCCTACATACCTCTGGTAGGTCAATCTTATTCAAAACTACAACATACGGTCTCTCAAGGTAAGCAGGATTGTACATACGCAACTCCTGCAACAGAGAAGAATTGCAATTGGGAGAGCATGAGCAGGATTCAAAAACAGAGAACTAGGGAAGCTCTTTACAACTAGAAAAACAGAGTTGTGATTATCAACAAGAAAACAGCTTAACATGACTTACAACTTGTTGACTTTTAAGGAAAAACTAATAAGAGATAACAAGATCAATTTTCCATGTAAACTCCCTTTCAATTTTTTAGAATTAGAATAGAGACTCTTCCAAAGCTAAAATAAACAACACTTCAAATCAAGCTGTTTAACCAATGAAAAAACCTTAGCCTGAATGGATAAAAAAATATATCCAATTGTAGGGTAAAATACATACTTCTCTGACCGTTCTGTAGTCATTTACAGGGCTCTCAGTGGCAGCATCAACAACATGGACCAATAGCCGGGTCCTTCTGAGGTGCCTCAAAAAATTACGACCAAGACCCTGAAAGTGAAAGACAAAACCGTCATATTTAGCATCTCGATGGTTTAAAATGGGGACATTTCCTAAGAATAAAAATCTTTTATACCTTTCCTAAGTGAGCGCCTTCAATAAGACCAGGCAAATCTGCCAATGTAGCTTCCGATGAATACATTCCTGCCCCCAAGCTGGGATCACCACCTAGGCGGCCAAGATTTGGCATTAATGTTGTAAAAGGGTAATCAGCAATATCAGGTTTAGCAAGTGTAATGGCTGCCAGAAGTGTTGATTTCCCAGCATTTGGAAGTCCCTAAAACAAGATTAACTTGATCATGAGATGAAAGGGTGAAAACACCAGGAGGACAAAAAGTAAGAAACAACCACTATACAGTTGACCTTTGTTCACCAACCAAAGAAATGATTTGATACAAAGGAAAAACACAACCACCTCGGGTTTATTACACCTCTCCTTGTCATCTTTCACAAACTCCACGCCAAGGTATTTCAGTTACCCAACAATGATAAAACTATCTTCCTTGATACAGAGAAAAGAAAAACTAAAAATTCGCCGATATCAAGCTTACAGTTATAAAATACAAGACAAAATATTACTAAATAAACAGGGCATTATGCATAGATGCAAAACTTACAATGAGACCAACGTCAGCTACAACTCGTAGAATCAACTCCAACTTAACTTCCTCTCCAGGTTGACCGTGAACTAAAATCTGTAAAAAATTAAATAAAAATGTTATATCTTACACTGAGATAGGAACACAAGTTGCTAATGCAGAAATTTCAAATAATACTAGTCTACTGTTTCCAGACTCGAGCAGATTTACATTTCCTGACAGCCAAACATTAGATTTGACAATTTAAAATCATAATATTAGTAAACCCATGACAAAAATAGTGAAAAAAAAGTATCCATCTTGGACAAAATAATTGGTCACTCATTATGTACTGCAAAATTCAAATAAATTTTGATTAACTGAGACATTATGCTAGTATAAGATTTTCAATTTGCACAGAGAAGATTGTAACCATAAGAGGTTATATCTTTCCAAAGATGACACTGAGAAATATTCCATCGCACGCATAAATATTGATAAACTTTACCTTGTCTGAGTCATCCCTCATCACATTAGTTGTCAGAGCCATCATCTTTTTTCTTTGACGCTGTGGCATTTCCAACAAGCTAATCTGGGCATGCAAAAAATAAAAAACAGATTCAGGTGTGAAGTACAAAATTAACAAACTAGGTGTATGTTATGAATAAATGAATGAGAAGGGTTGCTCAGTGTTCATTGTTCCAATCTAATGGGGTGTAGGCCAGGTAGATGCATGCATCCTTACTCCTACAACCAAAGAGGCCAATTCCTGGATTTAAAAACCCGTGACAACTTTAACGTCACAAGGCAACAATCCTACTGTTGTGCCACAATGATCTATATGCATATATGAGTTCTGATGGTCTAATTATTCATTTTATCATCAATCTTAACGAACACAACTTATCCACTAAACAATTTGGTAGTCCCTAATGCATTAAAGTATTCATAACTCAATCACAACATTAACAAATTTGAATAGAATTTTCAATGCGAACAGATTTGAATAGACTTTTGAAAGTGCACTACCCCTCCTTGTCCTCCCCTAGCAACGAGAACTTCATCGCCAGGTTGTGCTAGATCAGCCAACACCTTCCCTCGTTTGCTTTTCACAACTGTACCTATCACATTTATAAACACGATCAGATTTAATTCATGGCAGGATTTTTCACCAAACAAGATGCAAAATGAAAACAAGTTAACCTTTTTTGTAACTCAAATCAAAACATACAAATTCAAAATGAACGCAAAAATAGAATAAGTCAATTGCCACCTGATTACTTGTTTGGTTTGAGAAAATGTTTCCTATTTTAATTAATGATAGAAGTACCATTTTATATTGACTAAGTTCCTAATTTCAAAGGCTTTCTTTTTATTTCATCATTCTATACAAAGCCTAAATCAAGTGATATTTTGTAATTATTAATGAAAATAGGAATCAAGTGATAGCTTATGAAAACCTCCAATGCCTTCTTATCCTCTATCAGAGTGCCATCCCTGTTGAGAAGCATCTGCACGAGGGATCAAGGTAAAGCAAACATGCATCGTGCTTGGACACAACATTGTTGATTTTAGAACTGTTGGACAAATACGATGAAACTTTAAAGACCCCCTTTAACCAGAATAAAAACTTCATTCTAAGTTTTTATCATTTTCATTGGACCTGAATAAGAAAATAAAATTAGTTTCTTTACAAATTAAAATTAATTTATACATAAGTAAATTTCAAACGCCCATCGTATAAGTAATTTATACAAATTAAAATTAATTTATTCATAACTAAATTAAAATAAAATTAGTTTCTTTACAAATTAAATTAATTTTTAAACTCAAGTGCTTAGGAAAATGTTTCAAAGTCACAAAGCCTAGTCACAGAGGTTCAAAAAATAGCTATCGATTTGGCCAATAATCAGTAATGCAGGGGGAAAAACATCAGTAAAACACAAAAACAGAGCATACAAACCTACAGGAACAGGAATGCGCATCGTGGGAGCCACAAGTCCATCGCGCAACATCGACGTCAAAACGCCCATGGCACCAACGTTGCCACCGCGCTTGGCGTGAAACCTGCTCTTGCTGTGAAACTCCAGCAACGTGTCTTTGGTCTCGTCGGCGTAGATCACCACGTCCCCTCCGTGCCCTCCCGCAGGGAGTATGAGCGACCCGTCGAAGTCCCTCTTCAATGAGCCTTTCCCTTTCTTCTTCGTTTTAGCCTGCTCCTGCTCGTTCTTCTCTCTGTGATTCAGCACCGCGCCGTGGCCTCCGTCACCCGCGCGAACGGTGATGATTACGTGGTCGAAGAACTTGTGAGGCTCCTTCATCAACGACGGCGGAGGAGACGCGCCGGCGCTGGTTACGCCGCACCGTACCGTTTTCCATTTGTGATTTTCGTGGTTTCGTGTGTTGTGGAGGAATTGGACGGTCCTATATATACATTTAAACAATTTTAGTTCAGAAAAAACCGAAAAAGGGATAAATAATGAGTGAGTGAGTGCGTGAGTGAAAGTAGTACCTTGGTGGAATGAAGAGAGTGGAGAAGAAAGGAGTTTCGCGCAATTGAATTTTGGGAGACGAAGAAGGTGGCGAAATTAGAGACACCATTATCCGATTTTGGTTAGTAAGGAAGAAGTAAAAGAATGAACCTATGTTCACTGTGAGTGACCCAAGAAGCAATATCTTGCAAAGGAAAAATATCAAACTATATCTAAAACTTTTACATCTAACAAAGTGTTTTTTTTTTTTACAATATTGGTGCAATTCGACTTGGAAATTATTAAAGTGGTGCAGATTTTAGTATAAAAAGTGGAGTCGTGTAGTTTTCACATAAAATTAATTATTTGTCCAAACAAATTTGTGTTATATCGGCATGACTTTATTATTGATATTGTAATGAAGTTATATGATATTCAAACTACCTTAGTGTCAATTATAATATCATATTATTGTTGAACTAATTCAGTGTTGAAAAAATATTGAGCTGAATAAAAATAAAATAACTTTTATTTAGTTAAATAACAAAGCATGAAATGATAATTAGTGAACTTTTTTTATTATGATTTGTTCATTATAAAATGGTGTAAAAGTTATTTATGGGACCTATATATATATATATATATATAAACTCGTCATAATAGTTCTTTTAAGTACCGAACATGTAACCAAAAGATGTAAACGCATTTTACATCACACATCAGAGCACAAAAAGAAAATGGATCTGATTATCAGCTAAACCTCACAGTGGATTGAATACAATCTAAAATGTGGAAAATGATGGAAGAATGACATATTAAAGCTACATACTATATCGAATAACAATTTTCTCCATTTTGATACGAATGCAGCATGACTAGATAGCCTGCAACAAAAGAAACTATACACGAAGACAACTTTACACCAGTGATCAAATCATGCATGCACCAATCCCAGTGAATATTCAATAGATGGTAAACCGATCACTAAGAAAATTACTCAACGAAAATGGTGGCGACCACTCCTGCAACGAGCAAATGAATGAATCAGTTTGAAACACTGACTAAGAAGACAAATAATTTTGTCAGCTGAATAGAATTAGTTCAAAGCTTGAATTGCAGAGTGAAAAAATAGTGAACATATGCAGGAGTATAATAATCAATGGCCTAACCAGTTGCATCAAGATATCTCTAACTACTGTTGTTTGCCGTATAAGAACCTCCATGGCACTGAGTTGGGGAAGGTTTAAGTGTGCTGGCCATCACCAAAACAAAAAATAAGACAAAGAAAGCAATATATCATATTTAGCATGAGATAGAACAAAGTATATTGAAGTTAACCAACCGAGAATGGCGAGATTCAAACTCTCCAACACTTGTTGCCGAAAGTCTTCGCCAACCAGACCACTCATTGGGGATTCCAGTGGATCCTTATAAGCAAGAAGGGACATAAAATCCTGAATCAAGGAAAACTTTATGTTTACTTCACCTTGAAGATCGACACATACATGTATGAATAAATTGCAAGCAAAAGGCAAACATACTTTAACTTTTTGGCCATATACTGGATGATTCCCAAAATGAGCAATGTATTTCTGAGCAAACAGCACAGCTTCTACCCTGCCAACACAAGATTGTATGATAGCAAGAAGATTGCAACATGCTCACTTGGAAGAAAAATTAATCTTATCTCACCATTTCTTATTCAAGACAAGGCCAACAAAATGAAGACATATAACATCAAACAGCAACTTAATGTTGTCTAGCACACGCAGTGACATTTCGTCCATGATCTCAAAAGCTGTCCGTGAATCTCCCTCCCTTATAAGGCGAACGATACCTAATGATCAATCAAATTTACTGTCAAATATTTGAACAGAGATGAAAAAGCTAGGTTTGCAGTGCACAAGCCAAGAAAATGACATTCACATGAAATCAAAAGTCTTCAACCAGCCTTGAACACCTAAAGACAACAATAATAAACCTACTTATTCTTTTTTCCATTTTCTCCAAATCCTCTGCAGGCCGATTCATCTCAGTGCAAGCAATGAATGACTCTGAAGACTCTCTGTAGCCATTATGTATAAGATACGACAGAATGAGGTCGTTCACAACATTTTCACCTAGAGCCTGTAAATAAATATACATGTAGCAAAATAAAGTGTACAGAAAGTAAATTATTACTTCACACAGAAGACAAGAACAACATATCAAATACTGCAAATCCTTCACATTGCCAAACATGTTACACAGAGGACAAGAACGAAGATCACAACTTTTCAGACAAATCAAGACCAGTGCATAGCCAACATTCATTGAATCTTCGAGTTAAAAAGAACCAAAAAGGTTGCAATCTTCTTTGAATCTTGCCGCATTCTTTTATAGCAACAAGCAAGAACGCAGTTTCTTTTTTTATAAGCAAGCAAGAACGCAGTAATGCTTTACAACGAAAGAAATAAATAAATAGTGAAATTAAAAGGACAATTGTAAGAGGAAAATGGTGAAGGAGAAGAAACGTACAATGTCTTCATAGAGCTTAGGATCAATCTCCATGGTTGGAACTTGGAAGCGTCGATTGGGATGGATAATCGGAGAAGAGAAGCTTCGATTGTGGGTTAGTGTTCAAGAATCAGAAACACGAAAAGATGGGCATTGTTAATATATATATATATAGATATATATATATATATATATATATATATGAATGTGTTGTGTGTGAGTCTACCAACAGAACAGAAGCAGAGCAAGATTGCCGCCAAAAAACAAGATTTTATGAAGTGAAATAACTAATAACTGAAATAATTAATTAATCACATTTTTATTAATTTTTACCAGAAAATAGATAAATTATAAATAGCCAGACTCTTTCAATAAAAATTTAAACATTTTAAAATTAAAAAAAAAAATACTATTTGTACAACAAACTGTAAATAACAGTTTTTGCTGTCAATCTTTCCCCTGCACATTATTCATTACATCCCATAATAATAAACATGGACAAAAAAAAAACATTGTATGAATTGTTACATGTATCATTTCATATGTTTCCAATTAAAAAACAAAGTAGAAGGTTCCTAACTACAAGTGATTTGGTTCATGGAACAAAAGAACATCTTCTGAATAAACTATACATAATCCGCTAACAAGTTCTGCAAGATCTTAATCCTTGAATAATGAACACGATAGTTTCTCTACCGTGGCTGTAACAAGGACACTGTAACTTCATTTTGTGATCTATCTCCACAACTTCTCGAAGAAGATTCTGCCTGAATGGGAAACTGTGTTGTTCCTGTGTAGAACCCAGGTGGAGTTGGCTCAGGCAACACCTTTTCACCATTCAACATCAAAACCACAGAGGACATGTTTGGTCTGTTTTGTGGTGTTTGTTGCACACACAACAGACCCACATGAATGCATCTCAGTATTTCAAGTGGTGTGATTGGATAATCTAATACCTCATCTATTAGCTCCAATGGCTTTTCTTCAATCCACAATCTCCATGCCTGAAATGGAATGAAAGCAATTTTTTTTCTTTTTTCATTGCGAGCATAAGATCAAGAGTTTTGAAAACATAACTGTTTGAATTTTCAAACACAAGGAAAGAAATAGCCTTTAAGCTTACATGACTAAGAAGATTAAGCTGATGCTTAGAGTCATGGAAATTCCGATTCTTTCTCCCACTGATTATCTCCATTACCATCACACCAAAGCTAAATACATCAGATTTGATTGAAAAATGTCCATGGAGAGCATATTCAGGAGGCATATAACCACTGCAACACAAGCATGAAAGAAAATTTTGATGTCAAACTGTGTTGCAACATAGTAAAAAAACATGACTTTTACTACTTACTATGTTCCCATCACTCTATTTGTATTGGCCTCAGCTTGATCTCCTCCAAATGTTCTAGCCAAACCAAAATCTGATATCTTTGGATTCATATCGTTGTCCAGAAGAATATTGCTGGCTTTGAGATCTCTGTGGATGATTCTCAATCTAGAGTCTTGGTGAAGATAGAGTAGCCCTCGTGCTATACCATCAATAATTTGAAGACGCTTTGTCAAATCTAGTTGTTTGCTTTGCGTTGAATCTAACAAAATTTCACTTTTTAAGTCAGTGTAAGAACTACAAAATAGAGCAAAATGAAGAGCCATAATTTGCATGGTGTGAGATTTCAAACCAAAAATGAAGTTATCCAAGCTTCTGTTATGCATGTATTCATAGATCAAGAGCCTTTCTTCTTGGTGAGTAGAACAACCATGAAGTTTTATAAGATTTCGATGTTGAAGTTTTGCCATTAACATGACTTCATTCTTGAACTGCTCTGCTCCTTGTTCAGAAGTTTTTGCAAGCCTCTTGACTGCAATCTCTTGCCCATCTTGCAGTATACCCTGAGAGTAATTTTGAAACTTTGATCAAGAGAAATATTATTTATCTCATTAACAAGATTTGTTTGATGTGAAATTTAACTACCTTGTACACTGGCCCGAAGCCACCTTCTCCTAATATGTTACTGGGTGAAAAGTGATTTGTAGCAGCAGAAATGGTAGAAAAATCAAATATTGTTGATAACTCCACATCTTCCTTCTCCCTTTTGTACTTCCAGTGAAATATTTTTAGCACCTCTGAAAACAATGGTAGGAAATACCAATATGGTATGGTTCACAGATTAATTTAGCAAACAAAATAAGAAGAACACGAATCAGACTTTAGAATTGAACACTTCTTTTCATTCTAATAGTTATACTGCATTCTGATGTTAGATTATGTGATGAAGAATCAAATTTTACTTTTCCATAAGCTCACCTCTCTTCGCGAGCTTCTTCCTCTTCATATATGTGAATGTGGCCAATCCAAGTACCACGACCAAGAAAACAATGCTTACTATTATCCCTGCAATGTTCTTGCTATTGAAGCTCTTGTTACTGCCTCCATGATCTGAGGAATAAACTGCATGAAGATTGCAGTTTAAGAGGAAAGCAAAAGAAGGAACATGTTTAGATTTCAAAAGATGATAATATAAGAGATGAAAATACCTAACTCTGAAGCTTCAAGTCTTATGTAAATGTCTTGTCCTTGGTCTGTGTGTCTACTCAAATCAGTAATGTCACCAAACCAAAGCAAGCACCCTCTCCCACTTGCATCTATATTTGCATATGCTGTGCAAGAACAGTTTTTCAGACACAAATTCTCACATTTCTCAAGGCTCAAACTCTCGTTATACCAAGAAAAAGAAGTGTCTGGCAACTTCATTCCTGTGTACTTCCGAAACCTATCACCATCACAACTCAAATTCACTCTTCTCACACACCCACCAGACCAATTCAGTGAACTCCACTTTTCATAGAACTTTGGTACAAAACCTTCTAAGCAAGTACATATTTTTGGAGAGTTGGTAACATTACACAGTGAATTCACATCACAAAAGGCATAATATTCACACTGATCCATGGGACGAGTGGATAAAATCTCCCAACCCCGGCTACCACCCGACCATAACAAACGTTGCACAAAACCAGATGGGTTGATCACTAACCTAGTAATAGTTTCAGCCTCTAAGGTTTTATATTGGTAAATGACTTCCTTGTCGTTGATCTCAAGAGAAAAATTTACGAGTCTAAGCATTCTTCTCCATGAAACTCCACTGAAAACATTGCCGATCCATGACCCTCCTCTACTGAACAAAAGTTCCCCCTTTGTAGTAACCAGTTGAGGAAAGCCATGAGCATCTATGTGATATGAAAACTCACCAAAGCCAGGATCTTCTGCGTTTCTCCAAGATGTGAGAAACCTAAAAGGACCAGACACAAAGTTTGTACGAAGTTTCATTCCTGCAAGGAAAGTGTCACCAGGGTAGTCAAAACTTTCCCACAAAAGATCTTTTGTGCTGTCTCCATCTTGCACAACAAGATTTCCGGAATCTAGAAGCTGCATGACTGGTTTCTTAGAATTTCTTGATGAATTGGAGAACCACAGAACACTCCCTGAGGCATCACGAATAACAGGAACTCCTTCTTCTGTTAATGTGAAAAATGGTGTTGAGTTTTTCACTGGGGCATCTCTGTTGGCCACCCACACAATAGTCTTTGGTGATATGTTCTTGTACCATATACAAAAGTATTGACCTTGTGAATTTCCAAACTTGAAGAATCCAGCTTCAAAAGTTCCAGCAGAAGAAACCATGGTTTTATTACCTTGGATTGATTCATTTGGAGTAAGAGTAAGAGTTCCTTGTGTAGATAATAAGAACGTGGAGATGAGGCAGAAAAAGAAAACTCTTACCATTGTTAACTTTTTTGTGTTTATGATGGTTTTCCATGGTTACAAACCTCCATGTTCATTTAACTAAAATCACCAGAAGAAAATGGTTGTCCAAGTCTCTCTATAAGACGTTCCTGTTGTGTTGAAAAGTCTTCCGAATAACATTGAGGCTGCATTTTTGGACCAACGTCACTATAAAGTTAAGAAATTGTCTAAAGTTGAATTTTTTTTTACACACCACTGCATGCGAAAGAAAAATTGTTTTACCCTGTACACAAATCTTAAAATGGTTTTAATTTCTGAGGAAAAGAGATAATAAATGCACACAAAACACTTGCATAACATAGTCGTGTGAAAAATCCAACACGTGAGGATTCAGTTTCGGATAAGAAAGGGTGAGTGCAAGTTGTGACATGAATGAAAAGAGGGACCAAACAATGCAGTTAACAATAGGACCCTCTGCTTGATGATACTTTATCAACTACTGACAGGTTCATTTGATGTCCAACCAATAGTGTTGACTTTCATATTCCATTCAAAAATAAACACCAGAAATCAAATGAAATTAGATGTAAACATGTTTGGTCCAAAATAATTCAAGTCAGAGTTTAAATCTTAAATTTTATAAAAATGACTCAGTAAAATATTATATAAGAAAAAAACTCGTAAATTTAATGTTTTGAGATTTTGAATTAAAAGTATTATTCATCATTTAGATTGGTTTCATGTTTGTTTGTCCAGTGTTTTTTTAGTTGTTATTATAATAACTTCAAAATTATATATATATATATATATATATATATATATATATATATATATATCAAATAAACTACGTTGAAATTGAAATTTGTATATTCAAACTAATATCTAATTGTTTTATTAACTGTGTTTCTACCGCAAGAAAATATTTTATCAGTAACCAGGTTTAGTGATGAAAAGTTGTTAGCTATTATAGTGATCAATTTAGATACTAATTTAAAAAATAAAAAATTATTGGTTACTAAAATAGTCACTATTATAAACAAAAAATTATAATTAGTTACTAAATTGGTCAGTAATTAATTAGAGACCAAATTCAAAGACTAAGTCATTTTGGTAGTTAAAACCTAGATAGCTAATTTGTAGTAAACAGTCTCCTTTGGTAGTCAAAATCATGTTAACTAATTTTAGAGACCAATTTAATAACCAATTATATTTTTTTATTCATAATAATAACGGCTATTTTAGTAACCAATAATCTTTTAGTTTGTAAATTGATATTAAAATTTGTTACTATAATAACTAAAAACTTTTAATGACTAGAATTGATTACTAAAAAAACATTTTCTTGTAGGGTTAATAGTGCATTCTCAGGAATCTTGTGAACTATATTCTTAGAACTTTTAGTAATTCTTGACACAGATGAATAATAAAGTTTATTTAATTTCATTTAAAAAAAATAAGTGAAAAAGAAAGTTAGAGGAATACAGTATAGGAATTAGTTATTATTGCAGACAATAAATTCCATTCCCATGAGCGTCTGAGATATTCAATAGATGTAAGTTAAAATATGATAACACAATTACTCTCCTAAGAATTAACATAGATATCTTTTCATTACCTCTGACAAACACGAAAACGTTGACATAGATGCGATGGAAAATCTCATCAGTAACACATTTTATAATTATTTGGCTTCATTTACTTAGAAAAAGGGTTGGTTATAAGATTTGAAAAATGATAGAATTGATTAATTTGTCTGACCAGGTATCTTATAGCTTCATATTCAACTTAAATACCTATATTACAGTTGAAAAATATGTATAACTGGGTTGTTTTGGATTCACAATGGCGTCGGCTAAGAGCCACCTTTTTTTTCTTTTAAAGGAAAAACTCTTATGCCTAAATCATGACATGGTATGCCATGGTATGTCATGCACGCAGTCATATTGAACTATAATGTAGTATTTTGGGGAAAAAAAATTCAAAATTAACAAAGTGGATAACTTTTTAAAAAATTACAAAAATAGACAAGTGATGTCAATATAGTACAATTTCATTATGAATAAGGTGACACTTTAAACTTAGTCTTATATTATTATTATTTGATCATCTTTAATGATCTTCGACCTAAATCATAACTCTAATATACTTTCTCATCATATTTAAAATGGGAATATAAGAGAAAGTGAAATCATTTTTTTCATTATATATAAAGCATTCTAAATATATTTCTTGGTGGAAGAAATGGATATATATAGAAGGTAAACCCTACAAGAAATGAGAGTGAGATTATCCTTAACAAGACAAAAAAGACTAAGGTTACTAGGAAACTGTGATCGAAAACTTGTTAATTGGTGATATATCATTATGACTATTAATCATTCTTACTTGTACAATTCAGCAATGTCGGATCTCCAACAAATGTTGAACTGATATAGATGAATGTAAAAGTATGTGAATATATATATATATATATATATATATATATATATATATATATATATAAAACTTCTGTGATTGTGTGAACCACTGTGCTGCATAATTCAAAAATCTGCAGAAATCGTTGTCTTCACAGCATGATCATGCTGGTTTTTCACACCAGATTACTACATAACTTCAAAATCACGTAAAATCTCTATCACCTAACATGCTCAAACGAGATTGAAAATCGAAATAGTAGTGTTAATGGCCTTTTCTTTCGGAACTGGTTTCTTCTGTTTTCTAAATATTTACAAATTCAGATCCAAAAACCTCAAACAGCACACTCCAAGTTCATTGACATTCCAACCAAAACATGCTATATTTATTAGTAATGGCACATTGATCTATATGACATGGTGGAATATTAGGAGCTGAAAAACTATATCTACTATCATTAATTAAGCAGTGATTATGAACAAATATAAAGCATGAAACGTGAAGCATCAAAATTTATAAGGTATTGATGATGATGATGATGATGACGATGGTGATGAATCAAGAAGAAGGAAAAGCATCTTTGACAGCAGAAGCAGCAGTGAGATAGTTAAGCGTGTTCTTGAGCGTCTCTTTCTCTCTCTTCAACCTCTTCGCCGTGTCCTCCAGTTCCAACAGCGCCTGCTGCTCCCTGGGAGCACCCTCGAAGGTGCTTCCGACGAAGAACGAAAACGGCGTCGGAAAGAGGTTCCGTCTCAAATCCCCCATCTCCTTCTCACCTTTCCCTCCCAACCGGTTCGAGAGGCGTATGACGTCCTTCATGTACCCCTCCACCTCGCGGGCCAGCGCCTCCGCGTCGTCTCCGGCGTCGTTCTCCGGCGGGCGGTCCTCCAGCCACGTGACGCGTCCCACGAGGTAGGGTTTGCTGCGGACGACGTCGTTGACGCGGAACCTCTCCTGCCCTTTGCAGACCAGGAAGAAGCGGTCGTCGACGAGGCGCTCGTGCTTCACCACCTCCCCGACGCAGCCCACTTCCGAGGTGCCGGATACGGCGTCGTGGTAGACGACGCCGAAGCGGAGGTCGGTGTGGAGGAGCGTGTGCATCATGATGCGGTAGCGGAACTCGAAGATCTGCAGAGGGAGGATCGCGCCCGGAAAGAGGACGAGAGGGAGAGGGAAGAGAGGCAGCTCGACGGCGTCGTCTTGCGGCTTGTCGGAGGCGGAGCAGCGGAGAGAGTGGAGAGTCCGGCGACGGCGGAAGAGAGAGGAGGGTAAGAATATATTGGCGGCGGCGGCGGTGGTGGTTGTGTGAGGGAGAGAAGTGCATGGTAGGAGGTGTGGCATTGGGAAAGATGCCATTTTTGTGTTTGGTTTAGAAGAAGGGAGACAGGGATTGCATTGCATGATTTAGTTTGTGTTTGTGTGGTTTTTTTGTGGCATTGTTTTGGTGATTTTTGGAGTTGAGAGAGTGAAAGAACATCCTTTGGAATGATCTTTGTTATTAATGTTTTATGTTTGGATTGGATAGAGAAAATGTGTGGAATTTTGGTGGAAGAAGAGTTCTCTCAGTGGATATAGTGTGTAAGTGGTATAGAATATTCCACGTGTGACTCTTCGCCTTCCAACAATTATCTCACAAAACATAAGAATACTAATAAATAAATTCAAAAAAAAATAAAAAATAGGTTACAATTGAAGCTCAACACTAACGTAATGTTAACATTTCACTGTTCTATCTCTGATTTCCGTTGGGCTGTTTTCTGTTGTGGCAACTAAAGAATCCACTCCCATTCAAACCCGTATTTTGAGTTGTTCATGCTATTTACACTTCCCTTTTATGCTAGATGCACTCCCTTGTGATTATTTTATTTAAACGGCATATTTTTTTTCTAATGTTTTAGAAAGTACTTTTTTACAAGAAAATAAAATATGTTCTGTAAAACAAAGCACATAATGTTAAATGAAATAAGAGTAATCTAGGAAGTATTTTCAAAATACTATCTTTTGCACAACAATAATATGTTTCAAATAATATTTTTCATTTTTAATGTTCCAGAAAATGTGTTTTTTATGGTGTGTTGTGAACATAAAATGTGTTTATGAAAATTAGTTTTTTCTCTTTATCACTATGAAGCTTTAGAAGTGAATCTCAGAAAATTTAGTGTAAGTTCTCATAATTCAATGTCGAATTTTTCTTAAATTTATTATCAAGTGAGCACCTATTAGTTTCAATGTGGTGTCTAACGTCTTGGATTACGAAAACTCATTACCAAGTGAGCGACCAGTGATTGTAGGGTGGCACTCATCATTTCCACCACCGGAGGTAAGTGACTTTGAAATTCTAAACTTGTGCCCAACAATGTTGTAATGCTGTCCAACGCTATACCAAAAATCATAAGTTATCCAATGCGCAGGCTTACATTTTTTTTTTCATCTTTTCTTTCATGTAACATACCATGTTATGTTAAATTAGATCTTAGACAAAACAAATCGGACATCTTATTATAGCTAAATAAACTTCACAGATCACTTATTACTAGTGCAGAAATTCATTTTTACCTCGTCTTATATGCCTCAGTTGTCCAGGAACAGAAGCATATAATGGCACGGTGACATTTTTACAATTTCAGATAACTTTTATGCCTCGGTTCAGCTTAACCCAAAGCAAAAGAGGCTCATATGCTTCGGTTCGCCAAAAAGCAGTGCCAAAGGAGGCTCATATGCTTCAGTTACACAGACCTGAAGCCAAAAACCCACTAGTTGTTACCTCTTTGGCCTCGGGTGGGTCTGAACCGGTGCCAAATAGGGCTATATGCCTCAGTTCAATTAATAACCGAGGTCATATGGTTTAATTAGGGCACCAAATTCGCGAGCCCCCTTTCTCTTCTTCTTCCCCGCGCCCCTCTCTGCAACAGCACTCTTTCTCTTCTCCCTCCGGCATGGCTATTCCAGGCGCGGTGGTGATGTCGTCGACGTTCCAGATGCAACAATGGTGGCTCTGGTGGCGCGGATTCGCTGCTGCTCTGATCTATTCGAAGGTGGTGGTGGCGTTGTGTTGTTGCAGTGGTGGTGGCGTTGCGTTGTTGCAGTGGTGGTTCGCTGCCTTCGTTCGCGGTGGCGCTGCTCTCTGCATCTGGTGTGTCGTTCACGATGGCGTGATGATGGTGGTCCGCATATGGATGTGCGTTCGCGTTTCGCGCAAGTTGTGGATCTGTGTTTCTATTGGCTACAGGTTGTGGATCTGTGTTTCTATTGGCTGCAGGTTTTCGCGCAGTGGTGCATTGTGGAGAAGAAGACGAAATTGTGGTCCGGTGCATTGCTTCCGACAAGGGTGGCGGCTGCCATGGTGATGGAAAGAGATGATGAAAATTAGGGTTGCTCGAGCATGGTGCAGATGCGTGGAAGAAGATGGTGGTGGCTGCTGCGTTTCGTCGGCGAGATGATTGGCTTCGGTTCTATTTTGACCCGAGACAGAAACGGAACTCTATGGCTTCGGGTAACAATCGAGGCCAAAAAGGGTGCCTTTTGGTCTCACCCCAGTATGCCTCGGTTCTAGACCCGAGGCAAAATGAGGAAAATAATCAGGGCAAAAAACCTTTACTGTAGTAGTGTATTCAACTAAAACAACAATCACACAATCTACTAATTCAGTTTAACATATCAAATTCTAACTTTCACGAATCACAGTTCACACATCAAACATGATTAAATCAACAATATTAACTAGCTTTTCTCTAGTTAGGTGCAATCACAAACAATTAAGTCCCATCAATATTTGTATAAAACATTATTAGGGATAGATGTTCCTAAATTCTAAAGATGTAGTATACAGGTTACTCTACTTACACACATGGAATTCTAATCAATGATGAGAATACATCCTAGCATTCTTAACCACACAAAGATTTATTTTGAATCATTAAACACTACATGCAAGTCCAAAACACTCCTGATGCAGTAGATTTCTTAAAGAAACATAAATGAGAGATAAAAACTGGACTTACTATATTCAAGATTATGATTAGATAAGATTGTGAACCTCAACAAGGGTGCATTTTTTTGGGAAGAATGATTTGAGAGAGAGTGAGTAAATTGATTTAGGTGAATTTGAAGGTGAAATTTATGTTATTTTTTTAAGAGATTTGAAGGTGATACCAGAGTTAATTTGAGAATAAATTTTGTGAAAGTTTATGAAAAATTTGACTTATGTAACTAATGAAAAATAAAATTTAATTGATGAAAAATAAGAATACCAAATTGTCCTTGTTGTTAAAAGTAATGTAAAATTATACGTAGATAAATTTTAATTAATTTTGAATTTTTTTATGATGAATAAAATTATTAATAATGTTTATTAATTGAAAAAAATATTATAATATATTTGAGTAAAAAAATTAAATATTTTAATTTTCAATATTAAAGAAAAAAATTAAACATTTGTGATGACACCATTAATAAAAAGTCAACTAAAATATCACATAATATCTAATATCTAAAAAAGTATATGTATAAGAACATATGGAAGTGCACTATTGTTGCATTTTTGCAATAAAATAAAATTGATAAAATGGTTATAATCATTATCAAATCTCAACTTAGAAGAGAAATGTTATATAGAGAGATCTCTCAAATTACCATTTTTTTATATTTTCCATTCAATAAAAAGGAATACTAAAAATCCCTCAAATTAACACTTCTTATCACTCTTGAATAATAATTTCTTGTAAAATAACATATCTAAAAGATCTATGACCGGATATTTAAAAAATAAAAAGATGAAGTCAAAAATGTAAAGAGAAAGTAAAGCAAATGTTTAATTTTTTTTTAAAATATTATAAAATGAAACTCATTGACAAAAAAATTAATTTATAAATTTATTTTTTTAATAATCAAATGAAAATATTGAAATATAATTAAGAAAATCTCAGTATTAATAAATAAAAATATTAATCTAAAATTCATGTAACACTTTTGTGACTATAATACCGTGACCACACACCTCTTTCTATCTCTCTCTCCATTTATTACATTTAGTTAGCTTATTAAAGAAGCTATTGTCCATATTCTCCCTTTCTTAAAGTTCAGAACCTTTCCTTCTTTTCTTTTTTTTAGTTTTGTATTTCTTTCAGTAGAAAAAATACATACTTTTTATTGTGTATACAAAACACGTTTTTTTTAATTATTTTATCTACATGTTTAACTTTAAAAACTAATTGAACTGCACTGACTCTAATCAGTTAACTTTATGTTTAATATTTTTATGCATTAACTACAAATCATAATTAATGCATTACGTTTAATTAATATATATATATATATTATTCTTTGACTTTATTAGTTTCTTTTAAATTTTCTCTTCTTGCAATAATGTTTATTTTATATGTTCTTAATGAATTATAACTCCATATAAAAACAAAATAATTTATAAATTAATCTTACATTAAACATGATATTTTATAATAATTTAAGGACATAAAATATATTTAATTTTTTTAAATATAAAATTACAATTAAATACAGAGAATAACGTAGGAAGAGTACCATATAAAATGCCTCTGTCTTACAGCTACCTCATATTCTAAACATCTTTCTCTCTCTGTGATTCTGCAAACTAAGGTGAAGAAGGCAAGAACCCACATTTCAGACATGGCTGAAGAGGGAACAGTTATTGCCGTTCACACCGTTGAGTCGTGGAAAGAAGAATTCCAGAAGGGAAAGGACTCCAAAAAGCTGGTTAGTACCCAAACAAACTTTAACTTCTTCATCACCTTAACTTTGTTTTCTCTGAGATCTCTTCAGTTTAAGGTTCAACACTCAGTGGTTTATTTTGTTTTCATTAATTATGAAAGTACCACTCTTTTTTTTTATCAGTTTCTAGCTTAATAAATCTGTGCTGAAAATATTAAAAATGTAATCTTTTTTTTTTCTCTATTCCATGGATAATATTTGAAAACCAATTAAAAAACCCAGGATGGTGTTTTTACATTTAAAGAAAAGTGAGCAAATAACACAAGGAACCTTTTTTTTCTGTTGTTGTCTATTCATGTGCTTTATAAGGGTTTATAACATGTTACTTTCTTTATATAAAAAGAAAATTAGATCTCTATATTATGTAGGATGTTATCTTTTCACTACACCATCTTCCTCTTAAATTACTAGGTTGTGGTGGATTTTACTGCTTCCTGGTGTGGTCCATGCCGTTTTATTGCCCCAATTCTTGCAGAGATTGCTAAGAAGATGCCTGAAGTAACCTTCCTCAAGGTGGATGTGGATGAACTGAAGGTAAGAACATGAATCTACTTTGTCACATTATTTTATTTTTAAGCTTAAAAGATCATGTGAACTTTTTGTTGCTGTATAGTAGTATACTATGGATTGTTCATTGCATTGATGTTTTCAGAGTGTTGCTGAGGAATGGTCCATTGAGGCTATGCCAACCTTCTTGTTCTTCAAAGAGGGTGAGCAGGTGGACAAGGTTTTGGGTGCTAAGAAGGATCCCCTGGTAGCGACCATAACCAAGCATGCTACTGCTGTTGCTTGAAGTGAAGTACCATCAGCATCACATGAAGAAGATCAACAACAATAATAAAACATTTTAATATGTTCTTATATCATTGTGCATGTTTTCTCTATCTATGGTTATGCAGTTTGCAGAACATGAGTTACGGATGAAAATAAATTGTTGTGTTGCCTCTTATTTACATGAAAATAAATGGACATTTAAGTACTAACTTTATGAGCATAGTATTTATGAGAATGTTTGGCCTTGTGCCTGTGTTTTCTTATCGTTCCCTTGGACTTATCTTTTTCTGTATATGATTTGTTTGACGGGGTAAACACTATAAGTACTATAAGGGTATTTTTAGTACTATATATAGTCAAGGGTTTTTGGTAAACTACAACAATGAAATGCTGCTTCCACAACTGTACTTAGAATCAGTTAGTGATGCACTTCAAATGATGTTCTTAGTGTTTTTATTGTTATAATACTGAAAGATAATATGATGTTATAAAAAAGTATGGTAGAAAATCTTGAGAAATAAATAACCACTGATATACTTGATACTTGCATTGCGTATGTTGAGATATACAAATTACAAGAGTGACATAAGCACAACTCTGAATTTTGTAATTTTTTCACTTCCAAGAACAATACAAATGGACAATTAAGTCCAGAAAATAAATTAAAAAGCAAATTTGCCACACTTTTTTATGTAATCTGCCATTCTCCATCAGATGCAAGATCAAGAGAATGTGGAATTGGAGATGAACACATCAACGGTTGAACCAAACTCCGTACCAAGTGTAGCAAATTTCATCAACACTATGATCTACCATTGCCAATGGAAGCCAGAGAACTGCACAAATAGAAATCCAATTTTTTTATGTCGATTATTACCACAGAGCTACTAATATTCACGTTCTTTCAGTTCTTTGAATTGGATTCACTAGATGCTGGTGTATGTATTGTTCTTTTCTGTAAAGATATTTTCCAAGGATTGCCACCCAATTCTTCAAGCACTACTATCAAGTTCTTTGTTGGCTTTAACCATGATCTTGGCACGTGATACCTACAAAATTCCAAATAGAAAAAGGTTAAATCAACTCTTCCATTGTCCAAATTCACGGCCGGGGCTTACAGATAAAGTAGCTTTGGACACATTCAAGGGTGTGTGCTGTGTTTATATCCAAAATGGTTTGTCTCGTTGTCAGAACTCTTTCACAGAGTGATTCTAATCAAAACCCAAAAGAAAAAAACACCATTTTGTAGACTATGGTATTACTAAGATATTGAACTTGATTGAATAAAAGTTTCAATAAATACTTACTAGGAAAAGGGTAACCATTTTAAAACTGACTTTTGTAACCCGAATTTTGGATAACTTGAATGAAAAGACTTCTGTAAATACTTATAAGTTTATGTACACAAATCATGTCTGAGTTTGATACATCACAGAAACATAATGGCTCTGTGATATGCATAGAGGGTATGTGGTTTTTTCACACAAACAGTTAAGTGAGTATAATTTTCCTAAGGACAAGGATGTGATGTTGAAGTTCAGTTGAAAAGTGTTACCATTGTTGCGTAGGTTGTCCACAACCTAGTTGGCATTTTGCAGGCCGGTATGTCCCAGCATAGTTGCAAGAATTACAAGCACCCTTTGCATAAACCATCCAATATCTTCCTATGCTTTGTCCATTGATCCATACCTGACCCTTTCCCATGCTGCTAAGGTCCAAGGCCAATGGTTCAACTCCATCTGGTGCGTTGAAATAAGCCTGAAGGTTCCAAGTTAAGGATCAGTTATAGCCCATAAGTTTCTCATTTCACACGTTAAGATGTTGTTGTATCATAAACCATTGACAATTCTTACCTTGTGCCATTTCAACTGTGACTGGCTTCGGACACCAAGTGAGTCTCTCACCCAATCAACAGATGAAACCCCATTTGGAGACACCAAATTCATAGCCTCTCCTTTTAGGCCAATCTGTTTGTTTAGATACCATAGTTAAAAAGTGTTTTCTCTTTGTGGATAATAAATCCTTTGTACGCAAATGTTATATTTATGTGCATCAAACCTGGTATGACCATTTCTGCCATGTCAAATCTTTCTGTCCATGGTCAAGCCCATGAATCAAAACACCTGTGATCCCAGCTTTCCATGTTTCAAAATGGAATCCAACATTCTGGGGTGAAAAGAAGAACAAAAGCTATGAATATATGAGCAAACTGCCAAGTATAAAGGAATGATCAAGTTCAAAGTGGAGTTCAAAAGCAAGTTACTTACGGGTAATCCAACAGCTACACTGAGAAGTGCTATCTTATTGGTTCCAGCACGTAGGTTGACAGGGCCATTGAATGTGCAACTTCTGTCTTCACTTGTCCCAAAAGCTGAGCCTGTAAAAGGAAATAGGAATCATCTCATGTTGGTTGGATTCCAATCATAAGAGCTACCGAGTTAAACTACAAACCTGAAAATTGACCGTTGATAAACACATGGACAGCATGGCCTGCAGAATGCACACTGATGCTGGGCTTGTTCCCCCCTCTAAGAAATGATTCTGATGAACTAATGTCAACGCTGTGTGGCATGCAAACCAGAAAACAGTGAGATTTCAACTGCTGAGAACTAAGAAGTGAAACAAAGAATTTCATTGATTTGAGATGGCCAAGGAGACTTCAAAGCTGAAAGACTGAAGAAACGGCAGAATTCAAGAATTTCTTCAGAAAAGAAAGTTGTCTTCACTTTTATGCATATGACTTCAAAATACTTTGAATTAGTTGATTGCTGTTTAAAAATCTAGAAGAAAATACTAACTCACCTGGTTATATACCATAGATAGTCACTGGTGTCTCTGGTGGCATTCAGCTGTTCTAATAGTCCAGAAGCTGTGATCTTTGAACTTTCTGATAGTGAAGATACATCTTCATCATACGTCTCCCATGAGAACAACTTAGAGTTGCTAGGCAACATTTGTATCTTTGTAGTTTGAAACCTCACCTTGATGAAGGCAGAACAATCCAATCAATAACTTTATGCAAAAGGGCAAAGCAGATAGTAAATACTTGATGGAAAAACAATAGCTTCATACTCTTGCAGTGTTGAAAACATCTGTTTTGCAATCTGGGAGGATGCTTATGGACCAAGGAGGCAAATCATATTTCCTGTTATTGAAGGTCACTCTTGCAGCAGAATTGGAATGGTAGTTTGCCAGAAAAGCCGCACATGCTCCATTTTTTGAAGAGAACACATGAGCCTGGAAGGTAATTACGACATGAATTCACCATGAAACTAGTTTATCTTAAAGAAGAACACAACTAGACGAGGTTACTGCCTTACATCAGAGGCAACTGACCTGTTCATACGTGCCTAATGATGTGACAGTGGGGTCTGAAGAAACCAAAGCACGTTCACATTGCTTAATAGCTTTATGAAGGTCCATCAAATGACCATATTTAGGTTCCCTGATCAAACCTAAATAAATTACAAATAAATGTTCTTGATAGATGCCAAGTGAGTTCATGGGGAAAGCAAAAATAATCAAAGAATCTTCTAAGGATGTTTTGAAAGCATAGTTATCTGACCATATTCATCAATTGGAGCATCATAGTCATAGCTTGTGGTAATGAATGGCCCTCCAGCTGATCTTCCAAAATTAGTTCCTCCATGGTACTATATCATTTGTCATTAAGCCCGTAAGAATGCGTATATTTTGTATTATGTTCTGTTAAATGCGAAATAAATCATTGAAGAACACCAACCATGTAATAATTGATGTATGAGCCACCCTTTTGAATGAAACGAGCAACTGCAAAAGCTAGATCCTGCACTGGTCGCTGGTAAATTGGACCACCAAACTCTGTAAACCTGATATCCAAAATGGGAAGAAGAGAGAAAAAGATCAAAAGGGTAAAGAATTCTGATAACCATACACAAAAGAAAAGAATACTATATAACTTACCAGCCACTCCAAGATTCAGTCCAAAGGGTAGGCTTGTATGGTTTATTTGGAGAGAAATAATCACAGTAAAAACCATTACAGGCATTTATCTGTTGAGAAGAATTGAAAAGACCCTTAATAAAAATCTAATTGCGATGAATTTAAAGAAAGAGAAAAAGACTGTTATTGAAGTGATTCTCATCAATGGTGTATCAACTGAAACTGGTGAATGAGCGAAGCAGCTAAGAAGATCTTGAGATTGCTCACCACAGGATCTGGGGCATCATCTTGCTTGCACATCACCCAGGGGACTCCTGTGTTCAATCCAACAGCCATTTTTGCAGCCCAGTTTGTGTATGCATAACCAGCACCTCCCAATTGCTTGCTTTCTGGTCCATACTCATTTTCAATCTAGAAATGTTAACCAAAGTAGAGACAAGTTTAAGATGTTATCTTCAAGTAGCGATGCATTAGCACGACTTTTGTGAGTTCCAGATCAAATCCATGGTTTTTGTGTCACTTGCAATTGCAAAAAACATGAACCAAAACGTCATAATCACACTGTTCTAAGACTTATCTGATTCAGTATACCGGGATTTAATATGGTTCCCCAAAGACTGGGGTAACATAATTAACAAGCTTTTCAAAAGAAATCCAGGATCTCAGAATTGTATAGAAGAAAGAAGATAGAATTGTGCTGAAATAGTGATTTTTGATTGAGCATGAATTTGAGCTCCAGATCCACTTCAGGATTTTTGAACATTGACCCAAATTTCACTTTATGAGGAACTTATTCCCATGCAAAAAACATGTGGGAAACAATTTTTGAACAAACACTTTCAGCTATGACGCTCCTGTGGTGAAAAAGGTGAAAGGAACTGCTGACCTGAGAAAGAATGATTGGACCACCCTGAGACTGAAATAGCTTTTCATTCTTCATCATCTGGACTATCTTCTGAGTGAAACCTTGCATTGCAGACTAAAAAGTGAAGAAGTTAAAAAGAAGTATTTTTTCTGGTTTAGACCATTCAAGATTTGTTGATTAAGCAGAGAGAGTGAGAAGACAAAGACAGAACTAAAATTTTCAAGGTCCAACCTTGAAAGGGCCATTATCTGTTCTGAAGCTGATACCAGGAACATACTTCAACCAAACAGGAAACCCTCTGCACCATTAAAGAACGTGATTTTGAATCACAATAGCATTCACATTCACACCAACAAACCAAAGAAACCCAGAAGGGAAAGTTGAAGGTGTATGTACCCAAAGTTCCACTCAGCACACACATAAGGTCCAATCCGAAGATGGACATAGAGCCCCACCCTTTGCACTGTCTTAATGAACCGTACCAGATCGTACCTCCCTTCAAAATTGTACTGCAATTACAAACAACACACTCTGTGAGATTGTACTTGAGAATTTAAAACCGAATTCAATGCAGTGAAGATCCAGATTCCAGAGTGGTACATTGCCAGGTGATGGTTCATGAACATTCCAGAAGACATAAGTGTCAATGGCATCAAGGCCTCCATCTTTGGCCTTCCTAATTAGATCCTCCCACATCTGCAACAACACACATTTCAAAGAAACAACTCAAATACAAACTTGAAACAAAAACAAAAAAAGTTTGAAGAAAAGGTAGACATATTATAATGATATTATAATGGTATACATATACATACTTCAGGAGTGCTTCTGGGGTAGTGAATGGAACCAGATATGAGGATTCTCCTTTGGCCATTGATGATAATGGCCTTCCTATCATAAGTGACACTGCAATGAATCAACTCAGAACCCAGAAACAAGATGGTGAAAACAAGTAGTAGAAGCTTGGAAACTGAGGTGGTTTCCATAGCTTCTTGGTTTCTGAATGGAGGGAAAGTTTTGAAAGTATTTAAGACAGAGAGAGAAAGAGAGAGAGTTTGAGGTATGGGTTGTGGTGTCTGTTTCTTTGAATCTGATCTAAAACTGTGTACCTAAGACCATTGTGCTTTTTTGTCTGTGATTCTTTCTGCTAGTAGTGGTACCAACTGCTACTTACCGAGAGTTCCACACATGTCAGGGAATTGTGTTTTATTTTACTATTTATGTTTTGTTTTGGTATTTGGACTGTTTTTTTGCTTTGGTCTGAGAGAGTTTGAAACTACAAAAGTTCATTCTTTTGCTTTTTTAATCAAAGCCTTGTTTATTGCTTCTCAAGTCTTCAACTTTACAACTACGCCATTAACAGCAACTAAGCTTTAGTCAAAAAACAAGAAATTGCAACTGTTTTGCAATGAAGAAGATCATCATTCTGTCGGCCTTCATTCCTTATCATATCACAGTTGCTTTCAGTTAAAGAGTTCCACACTGAGAATTTCAAATTTTAATACGTAATAGCTTTTATTTTCACACCAAATAAATTTTTACATACATTTTATATTTATTATTTTTGAATACCAAAATATTAGAGTCGATAGTTTTTTTAATATGTAATATCAATCAAAGCTACAATGTATTTTTTAATACAAAGTAAATGGCTGTCAGAACAACATTTTTGAAAAAGGAAAACATAAAAATATAAAAGCATTAATTACATTTGAAACTAAAGGGGGTTAAAATAAAATAAAATAAATACATTTGAAATTTTATACTTTAGACTTGTGACAATGTCAATTGATTATGTACGTCAATGAAATAAGTATATAATTACACTTGTTAAGTGTGACAACATGTTACTTAAATTAAATACACGTAATAAGATGTGAATTACTGTTGCATGTTAATATAATGACAACAATTAACCTATCAAATTACATGATAATGCCAATTTTTTTATCCTTAAACACGTTAGTGAAGCTAAAGAACCATGTGATAACTGACAATTACTTTTCCACACTTAGATATGAAATAACATGTCAATTATTGAAACCACAAATCTCGATAATTACACTTCTCAAGTCAAATGTATCACATGTGTCACGTACCTTTGTCGTGTCACAATTTTGTACCTAGCATGTAATTTTATTTTTTTCCCGTATATTTTAACTATTTTTTTTTCTTTTCTCTTTTTTGGATAACAACGAATATGCTTTTCCTATCCCTGAAAACTACATTTCTCTTGCATTATATTGCCACAATGCAAATATCTTGCAATTTTTTTACATAAAAACTATTTTCTTTTTCTTTTATATGTATATATTATTATTCCTCTTGTGATAGGGTTAGCAACCCTACCACACCGTTCATTTCATATTATTTGTTTGCATGTGGTGGGCACCCATGCTATTCATTTCTCTTACGCGTTGTGGATCACAATAGCAATCCCTATGAGTTAGAAAATACTATTTCTATGGATTAAAATTTATTAATTAAAAACATAAAATTAGATGGTTCCATGATGTTTGTTTAATAAATATTTGGATTAAATATGTTTCGGATCCCTTCATTTTCAGTGAATTTTGGAATTAGTCTATTTTAAAATTTTAGACCAATTTACTCCTTTATATTTTGAAATACGTAGATTTAGTCCTTTTAATCAAATTTTGTTAGATTTATTTGATGTTTCGTACGTATTTTAGGATTGTATTTGAGTTGTTTATATTGTTTGACATATTTTTATTTTAGTGTTAAGTCAAATACTATTATGAAACGCGTTTGAAATATTAAATAAATTTAAAAAAATTTGATTAAAAGGACTAAATACACACATCTCGAAAGATGAAGGACTAAATTGGTTCAAAATTTTGAAATAGACTAATTTTAAAATTCACTAAAAATTAAAGGACTAAAAACATATTTAACCATAAATATTTCATAGAAATTTTTAATACAGTGGGTTTGCAAACTTCATCTTTCAAATTAATTTTTTTATATGACTAGATTAAGCTTAAAGTTTATTTCTTCGTATAATATTAAAGTGTTCTAAAGTATATTTAACAAGAATTGTTATTTGTTGGGCTAATTGAGTCATCCATTATTAAACCGTCATCAAATTATATGTTAAAAATTAATTTTATGTCTGAAATGTATATGTATTGACGTAAAATCAAGATAAATTTACGATATATAAATTAAATAGATATAAAATTTCATCTTAAAAGACAATTTGATAAAGTTTAATTAACTTTAATGTTTACTATTTAAAAACATTTATCCTAATTTATAATTTTTAACAAATTGTAATTGCTAAAAAAGGTGTATTAAGAAAAGTATGTTAGAAAGAATAAAACTTATTGAATGTATCATTCTCTCACAAGGACAAATTGGGTCTTCTATGGTTGTCTGTTGTGTTGTTAGCTGGTGATGATGGTGTGGTCTCTGTGGGGTTTACATTTAGGATTTGGTTCCATGTGAGATGAAGATGATGTTTCATATTTGTGTTCTCGTGACTTTGCTCTTTTTTCTTTGCCTTGTCCTCAATAAGAAACAGGGTAAGTATATACGTGTAATAACTTTTTGAGATAATGATGAGGTAATGTTTTGGTTAATGAGTCAAATTAATGTGCCATAAATAGTTCATCAGCTTTTCTCGACATTAGATATCTTATTTATTTTTCTTCATAGAGTAGTGTTGTGGTTAATGTGTCAAAATTAATTACTAGATATGGTAATGAAGAAGCAGTGTTGTAGTTAATGTGTCAAATTTGGACATATATGTTCAGATTTGATTACTAAATTGTATTATTAGAAACAAATATCTAAAAGTCCAAACAGAAATATCTCCTTTTTATTGCCTTTAAGAATTTAAAGTTCATTTTGTACAATTTTCTTTTTTATATACATAAAAAGAGAAAGATAGAGAATAACAATTGATATATTTTGTATAATAAAAATAAAAATTATAGTTTTAATATAAATATTTTAATTTCATTAATTTTATTTAAAATTAATTAATAGTTAAGACAATTAAACATGTATTTAGTTTTTAATGATTGTCACGTGTATTTTTTAACAAAATAGAAATTAAGCTAAATAAATATTTAGTGGTTTTTTTTTAAGATTAACTGTGTATTTAGGTTATTTTTATTATAATATCAAACACGTGCTTAATTCTCATGACTGTTAACGAATAATTCAAACAATATTAATTGAATTAAAGTTTTTTCTCTTAATCCATTTTGATCCATTCAACCTGGTTTGCTAATTTTGAAAGGCTAGAGGCTGAATAAGAGAATTAGCTTGTTAATTATTTTTTAAAATTAAAATTAAAATAAAGTATAATTTAAAAAATAATTTGTTTATATTATATTATTGGAAGGATATAAATATATAATAATATTGTAATTTAACTTTTAATACTTATAAAATAAGTTTCAATAATTATTTTAATTTATTCAATTAAAAATATTAATTAATCAATTAAAATTTCAAAAGAATTCCGACAAAATTTTAGAAAAATAACCAAAAAAAATTTCATCTAAAAAATAGGAAGACTACATACAATCAAAGAAAAACTACAGGCAGGAAAAAAAAAACAGATCGAAAAAAAAAAGAGTAGAATTCAAACTTACCTGAAAAAAGAAATTTACCGTGGACTAAAATTAATTTTATCTTAGTATATACTAAAAATTAATTATATATCAATGTTATAATGAACCGACTATTTATATATATATATATATATATATATATATATATATATATAGTTCCAATTTTAAAATACAGTATATAGATGATGAAACAAGTTTCAAGTCACTATGGTTAGTGATCTTATTACTAAACTAAACTAATCACAAATATTAATATCAATACTAACCTTTTAAGTAAATTATATTAGCTGCATATGAATCATAAAATTACAATTTTTTTCTGTAGTTTTTAAAAATATTGACCATAGAAAAACACCCTATAATCTTTTTAAACAATAATTAAGAAAAATAGGCTAATGTAAAGAAATATCAATGATACATTTTTTTCAAGAAGAATAAAACGAATAAGAGAATTTTCATAATTGTATAAAACCTTAAGGTAGTTAGTGTTATATTAGGTCACCATTTTTAATATCTTTACATGATGTAAAATAAGTATAGGTGGCAATGCGGGTAGGATCAGCCCATTTAGGCCCGGCTCGCATTTTGCCCGCACAATGTGGGTTGGTCTGGTTTGCATTTTGTCCGCACAATGCATAATGTAGGCCGACCCGCCTCATTCAGCATTTTAAATGTGGACTGAAACGTTTGGCCTGTCCCACAAAATTGCGGGCTAGTCCGCTTTTTTTTTTTTTTAAATTCTTATGATAAAACTTTCAATGTTCAAAAATTTAGAAAATTTTAAGAACTTCACGAAATTAAGCAAAGATTTTGGGGGAGTTTGATGATAAATTGATAATTATGTTCGTAGTATGACATACACAATTTATTCTTTAAATTTTAACACAGTAAAAATACATAATACTTGTTTTTTTCAGTCATATAAAAATTTGAAACATTAATGCAAAAGTTCATAAAGTAACTGATATATACAAGTGCAATTTTTTTATTTTTTATTATTATTTTTTATGTATGTGGGCTTGCGGGCCAATTTGTGCCGCGGGTCAGCCCGTGCGGGCTGCAGGCCAATGCGAACCTACGGGTTCACTATTCTACCCGCTCCGCGTTTATTTTGCGGATTAACCTGACAAACGAGACCCATATTGACATCCTTAAAAATAAGTACAAAGTACAAAGAATGTAAGTATTAACAAATTGTTACATTTCATTCCCCTTCTACTTTGTCACCAAATTCCAATATATTATTACGATGATGAGCTGGGTAGGTCTTTTGTTCTTTCTTCTACATTGTTGTATGTTTGGTTTTTGTGTTCCGATGACAATATTCTTGCGTAGTTATTATTGGTACATTGTGATGGCACACAAATAAAGTGTACATGTGCAAATTGCATCGTTCTCCACTTGTTTTATTTTCGTTTTTGGTGTCTCAGCCAAAGAAGAAACACACATTTTCCTTTTTTTTTTGCTGGCAAAAAGCAATAAAATGTTTACCTCTTTCGTCCAAAAGTGTGGTATATGTTATGATCTTACGAAGGTTATTAATGGTAGCTGGCACCACGTTTTTCTCTACCAAAACCCTTAGGGTTTCTAATTACAAAATAGAAGCTCATAACATATTCAATGCATTCTTCAACCACCAATCATGTGTCGGTTGTAACTACAAAAATTCTTATCCACCAAACTTTTACAATACATTGTTGTTTTGTTGGTGAATATTATGATTATAAGATTGTTTTATTCATAAAGAAACATTGGTTACAAAAATAAAATATTTGTTTATTTATTTGGATTAAATATATTTTTGTCGCTAAGTTTTAGTGAAATTTAGAATTAGTCATTCTTTGAAACTTTTGACAAATTTAATCTTTCATCTTTAGAAATGCATGAATTTAGTCATTTTAACCGAATTTTGTTAAGTTTATCTGATGTTTCAAACGCATTTCATAATAATATTTTAATTGTTTACACAGTTTGACATATTTTCTCTTCAATGTTAACTCAAATATTATCATAAAACGCTTTTAAAACGTCAAATAAACTTAACAAAATTTAGTTAAAAAGACTAAATTCATGCATTTCTAAATATGAAGAACTAGATTGGTCAAAAATTTTAAAGAGTAATTCAAATTTCACTGAAACTTGAGAGACACAAACATATTTAACTCTGTTTATTTCGATGTTCAATAACTCTTTTTCATAATTGTGTTATTAAAAGATGTCTCCATAAATTAAAAATTATGTATTTATAAAATATTATTGATCTTAACATGAGGTGAGATTAATTTTTAATTGAAAGGAAACTTGGTGAAAATTGTGAAGTCTTTAAATAATTTAATATCTATGTTAGTTTGTTTTCGCAATGTTCACCTAACTAAAAGAAAAATTATATTATTCATGAAGATAATACGCGTTTGTACGAACATAAAACAGTTCAAGAAAAAAAAATGATTTGTAGTTTGCATATTATTATATTATATTATATATAAAATTCTTTATAAAAATGTAAAATAAAATAGATATGAAAATGGAATAAAAGAGTGGCATTTGATTATAAAAAACTATGATATATAGCGGTAAAACTAAAAACTTATCATAGACATGATTTATGAGAAGTTTTGAAGGAAAATGATATTGATGATATGTTGCTAAAAATTTTTGCTGTGGTCCAAATTAAAATGTAATAAAGAATGCAATAAAGATGTGATGTCAATATAAGAAAAATGAATAAATAAAATAAGAAAATTAATCATAAACAAAAAGAGAATCGAATTTAAAAATTTAAAATTAAATAAACATATATTAAACAAGAGAATATTTACTTAATATATTTTTTATATAAATTAAATTTTAGAAAAGTTTTCAATTTTAGAAATATTAAAAAATATATATCTAGTTATTATTTAAATTTAAAAAATTAAGATTGAAATATAATAAATATTGAATATTATGTGATATTCTTTTCTATACATGCTCTAATAACTTAAGATAGAACCCTAAACATACATCTCATATTTTATAAACCTTAAACATTTCAATACTTATACATATAAATTTCATTATGATAATATTCTTAATGATAGTTGTTTTATACACATTGTCCAATTTTATATTGTTTAAATGTCGAATTTTAAAATGATTTAAATATTATTTTTTTCTTACGGGTACCTAGTCATTTATAATATCCTTATAAATGATTTCCGGAATTCTTTGCCCCCATGGCGTTATAGCCGTACTTTCTTTTATAAGAAATAACACAAACAACAAGAAATCCCATAACTGGATCAATGATCAGACTAGGGAGTTATTCTGATGAACAAGATCCTCCTACGAGGCGAGTTCAGAGCATACTCATCCCACTTGTCTATAGTATCTTCTATACCAGTTCGTGGATATCCTAGAACCTTAACATAATTTAGATATAAGATTTCGAAGAGAAGAGCAAAGAGTTTAGAAACACATATTTGTATTCACAATGCCTTCAAAACCCGATGATCTTTCACAAAGGGAAGAGGCTTACTTATAGAAATCCGTCTTCGGATTTCAAAACCTTACATAACTAGGTTTTACGTCCGTAGACGTAAGTGCTTACATCATAATATTCGGATTTGAATAAACAAACTGAAATCCGTGAAAAGCAAACATAATGGCCGACAGGTGGGCCTGGATTTTACAGCTGTCTTTGACTTATTTAGACACTTTAATCTTTGAAGATTGGTTCATGACTAGGAGAGAGATTTGGGTCAGTGTCACTCTCCATAATATCATCTTCTTGTCCAGTTGGATCCCACGAGTCAAAATCTTCTTTGTCTTCTTCTGGTCCTCCGAGATCTTGTGATATCTGGAATTGTCCTTCAGGAATATAGAACTCTGTAGTAGTAGGACCTTGCTGTCCAGACGGAATCAATCGTGAAGGAGTGAGCTGGATCTCATTATGATTCTCCTCTTGTCGTATTTCTTTGAGGTACCTGACTAGCTGTTGCCTATAACTGTCAGAGATAGGATACTCATCAAAAGTTCCCCAGATATAAGCTTTGTTTTTTGACCAAATTGCTCCAGAGTGATTTTGGTAATATGGACGGTGGATAATGATAATAGAGGTAGATTTAGATATATCTACATTTCTCTGTCTTTGATAATGAATAATCTTTTCTAGCTCATGTCTCCACCATGGGATGGGAGAAAACCATTCTAACAGAGTCCAGAACAAGTATCTTGTTTGAAAGGATCAGTCAGGATGTTGTAAGTTTCTTGGACTTTCAAGGCTAGGGGAATGGACCTCTGAACACTTTTACACCAAATGGCCCAAAGAGTTGGTTCGCAGATATCCCATCCGACTCCTAAAAACAATTCATATATTCCTCCTAATTCATTATTTGGATCAAACATGCATGGGGGACTGTGTTTGTATCTCAGGGTCTCATGTAGGTAATAAAGATACCTTGATCTTGCAAATTGGAGAATATCAGTAGGAGATGTAGGAAGCAGTCCAGGAGGGTAATCTTTCTGGATTTTTGCCATATTGGGTAAAGGTTTAACCATAAAAATCAGAGGGAAAATGTTAATGGCAGTAATCATCTGGATTGCTTTTCTGGGTCTTGAAAGGAAGTTTGGAATTAGATTATTTTTTCCTTTGAGATGTTTGACTGAAAAATCATACCTAGAGAACCAATCCTTTAAGCGAAGGATTTGGGGGTCTGGTGGCATCTTGTTTTTGAACTCCAGGATTCTTGGGAAAGAAGAATTGTCCATTTGTACTTCAAACTGGAAACCTCTAAGATGGAAATCAAATTTCTTAATGCCATTCTTGACAGCTAAAGCTTCTTTGAAGGTGGTGTGGTAATGTTTTTCGGTTTCTTTGAATTGACCGCTAGCATGTCCACAATAATCTATTCGGTTCCCATTTTCTTCCATTAAAACAGCTCCCCAATAATGATCACTGGCATCAGTCTGGAGAATTCTTTTTCCATCTCCTGGAATCTTGAGAGCAGGAGGGTGTTGAGCTATTTTTTTTATTTCAGCCACTGCCTGTGTTTGTTCTGCCCCCCAAGGAGGAGGGTTCTTCTTTAATAATATGGACAAAGGGCTGGTATACTTTGCAACTTTGGGGATGAAATCCCGAATATAATTGAGGATCCCCAAAAACTGTTGAATTTCTTTGACGGTCAAAGAGTGATCAGGGAATTTCAAAAGCTCTTGAGCTATATGAGGTTGAGGTTGGTATGTACCTTGGGAGAAATGCATTCCAAGAAAATCAATTTCCAGTTGTGCTAAATGAATCTTTTTTTCTGAAAGCATAATACCATGTTGGTCAGCCAGGGAGATGAATCGTTCCAAGAGAATTTTGTGAGACTCTTTGTCTTTGGAGAAAAGTAAGATATCATCTATGTAGATGATAGCATTGTTTAGGATAGGCTCAAAGATCTTGGTCATAGCTTTCTGAAAGAGAGAGGGGGCTACTTTGAGTCCAAATGGGAGTACTGTCCACTGGTATTGGGCATTAGGGATACAGAATGCGGTTTTGTATCTTTCTGAAGGTTTGATGCCTATTTGCCAGAATCCAGATTTGAGGTCAAATTTTGAGAAGATGGAGGATTCTTTGAGCAATACTGGAAGAACAGAGGCTTTGGGGATAGGGAATTTGTCATCTTTGAGGAAATGATTCAGAGGTTTATAATCTATGACAAGCCTCTTCTTTCCGCGAAGCTTTTCTGCCCTTTTTTCTACATAGAAAGCCTGGCATGCCCAGTTTGACTGGGTTGGTTCTATCAATCCCTGTTGTAAGAGGTCTAGACATTCCTGTTTAGCTAAGAGTAAGTCTGAAGGTGACATTCCAGGATGAGAGGCCTTAGTAGGATTGATATCTTCATTAAGTTTAAAGGGAAGATCAATGAAGAATTCTGGATTTTTCCACAAAGGATGGGGATGTCTGAATTCTTTGTGACTGTTGGCACATAAAGGGCTCAATTTTGTCTTGATTGTGGTTAGATCAAGAGGTCCTTCATGTAGAGAGAAGAGTTTGGCAGTATTAACAAAAGCTTGGAACTTTTTCTTGAATCTTAGACCAGTCGGGAGGATGCGTAAAGCCCCTGTGTTGGAGAACACATCCATTCCAATCAGTATGTCTCTGTCTGGGAGCTTGCTACCTATAATTTTGGCCCAAACTATACATTCTGGGAAGAATCGGATCCCAATAGGATTCTTTGATACTAGCTCTGTTTTGAACATTTTCCCATTTGCTGCTATGAAATATGAATCTTCTTGCTTCCAGTGATCAGCAGGTAAAATGTCAGGATTAACCATGGTTTTCTGGGCTCCTGTATCTATGTAAGCGATAACTTTGATGGGCTTATCATATTTTGAGGGAAGTATATGGACTGGGATATGAGGCTTAGGAGGAACAATAGTAATGTTGGAAAGTTGCATAGTTGAGAAGACTGGTACAGATTTCTTCTGGCTGTGAGTTTCCTCTTCAGAAGATTCTTGGAGCGCAAAAATGGTAGTTTCATCAGGAGAACTTTGTTCTGAGTAAAGAGATTCTACATCTTCTTCCCCTAAGTTGAGGGAAGATATAAGCCTGATAGCTTTATCTGCTTTATTAGGGCAGTCTTTAGCAAAATGCCCTTTTCTTCCACAGATAAAACAGTTTTGGTTTGGCGTTCTCCCTTTGGATCTTTTCTTTTTGAAGAACTTAAAGGATTTCTTCTTTTTTTGAGGTTCTGTAGGTTTTGATTTTTTGCGGGAACAGATACATTTTTCTTTGCATTTGATCTGCAAATAAGGCTTGTTGCATGCTTTAGTAAACTTACTTCTCTGATTTAAGATATCTGAGAAGTGTTGATGTTGTCTGCACAGCTTATCTACAGCTTCTTTGGTCATCTGGTGGATCTGTCCCATTGTCATGTGGGAGAAATCCTTCTGAGCAGCTATAGCCATTCTGTTGAGTTCTGGTTGGAGGTCAACCGGAAGAGAAGCAACATAAGTATTTTTCAGGCTTGGGTCATTTCCTCCATTGAGCAGGTAAAATCTTTGTATCATTCTTTTGAAATGTCTGTCCAGATCTTTCATGTTAAGAGAACAACATTTCATCTCGAAGAATTCTTGCCTTATTTTTCTGTCAGTGATAGCTCCATCTCCTATGAATTCTTCATGTAGGGCTCCAAGGACAGCAGCAGTACTGCCCAAGGCATGGAACTGATCTTGCCTTACAGCTCCCAGATTGTGATACCATTCTTTTAATGTCCCAGTCATTCTACAACAGAATTCTTCTATAACCTTGTAAGTATCTGCTTCTTTAATGAGCTTAGTGTCCAGCCAAGCGCCGAACTCAATGAGTCTTTTCCTCCATTGATCTGGTGTTATGTCATCTAGAGTAAACCAAGGTCCACTAATGGGTCTCTGGTTATCTCCTCTAGGAGGGAAAGAGCTAACTTCTTCTTCTTCTTCTGGAGATTCATAGATAGGTTCTTGCCTCGAGGACGAGGTGTTGGCCATGAGAATGTCAAGGAAGTGATTTCCTTGTTCTTCTTCCTTATTGCTATCCTGGAGAGATTCATCTGTATCGTATTCAGAAGAAGTATATTCGGATGTTATCAGACAGGGTTTTGGACAGGTTTCTATAGTGAGCTGGGAATATGGATCCTGTGAGTCTTGAAAGACTTCTTTTTCTTTTTCTGACTTAGTAGAAGAGGTTCTTTGTTGTTCATGGGTTTGTGGCTGTTTTCTGGTTCTGTGTGCAGATGCAGTAGGTAAAGTCCATGAAGACGGTTGGTAGGGAGGATGAAAAGGAGAAGTTCTAGTGGAGGTTAGAAGAGGTGGTACAAAAGCATAAGGGTCAGGATGATACAATTGTTTTTCTTTTTTGGCAATGAGGTCATCTAGCTCTTGGATCTGGCTTTTGAGACTTCTAATTTCTCTTTCCTTTTCATCAGAGGCTTTCCCAAACGAGGTGGTCTTCCATTCCTTCTCAAGGCGTGAGATTTCTAAGGAGAGATGATGGTAATGCTTCTGCATTCTTTCTGATAGGTGTAAGATTCTTCCGTCTGTCTCTTCAATATGGGTTGAAAGCCTGCTTACTCCTGCATCAATGCGCTTTAGTATGTTATTCTGTGCCTTGGCATTCTCAGTGTGCCAATTGAGGACCTCTTCTGCTTGGGTCAAAGGTTTGAGTCTTCCTTCTGGTCCAATCTCAGTTGGAGAAATATGGGGTTTGGTTGTAATATTAGAAACTGGGTCTACCTGTCTCTCTAGGGAAGGAAATTCAGACTCGTAGTTTGTCTCAGTGAACATCATACATGGAACTGGAATTCTGGGAGGAGAAGGGTATCTCCCCAAGATTTCTAAGCACCGTCTTTGTTTCCAGAAAGGATCTGGAAGATTTTGCTGGTGTAGACCAATCCATGGGCGATCTGCTGGTGGAGATCTGTCATAAGGAGGAGGAGAAGGTTTGCAAGGACCTCCGCCTGGCTTACCATCATCCTCTTCTTCTTCTTCGTCACTCGAATCCCCATAGTCATGGTGACAGTCACAATCAGGGTCACACATATCAGGATCAGCATCCCATATGAAGTGACCATTTATCTTGTTTGTCAATATTGGTGTCCCATTTGGTTGGACACCCCAGATAGGTATCTTGCCTTCTTTAGTACAAGGTTGTATCATCATAGATTGGAAGATATGAGAAGAGCTGCTGACCTGGTCTCCTTCAGGTTTTTTGAAAATAGTTCGAACTGTTCCATCTACGGATCTTCTGAAAGTGGCTTCCATAGATTGAATGGGTCTCTTGTTCTCATGTATCTTTTCATAGTTTGTAACCCATTGGAGAGGAACTAGTTCTTGGAGTTGAGCCCTAGAAATATTTCTGGGCACCTGGATAATAGAAGGACTCTCTTCATTGGGATCAACTATGACAAACAAAGCTCCATCATTTCGATTAGGCAATGATAGATTGACTGCATGGTTCTGTATCCTGTATATGATCTGATGATGTAGTGTGGCACATAAAGCTTCGGGAACCTGATCTGCTCCCGTTATGTGTACTTGTACTTTTAGTCTATGAGATACTGTAGGGTCTTTTAGGCTTACGTTAAAATTTGGGCAAAGCGTAAGCACGATACTCCCTGCGTGGAGAGTTGTCAGGACAGTTCCGATTACAGCATGTTCATAATGGAGGTAACTGGTGTCTAGCAGAGAGACCCTAGCAGAGACGGGTAGTCCTCTTCTGCCATGGAGGGAAAGGATGAGTCTGATGGCTCCGTAATGAAGGTGGGTGTATCCTTCATGCCTCCAGTGTGTGATGAGTTCTTGAGGAATCTCGAGAGTGACATACTGCTCCTGGGAAGAAGCAGTAAGAGCACATTGTTCCATCCTAGAGGATTAGACATACTCCTTTTCAGTGGGACGTTTTGTAGAGATTAGCCTAGTAATTGACTGGATAGTTGTTCTTCTTTTTCGAAATATGTTGTAAGGGCTTAAAAGTGGGGTGGAAGTTTCAGAGATTTGAGCATCTTCTGGAATATAGGAATATTCAACAAGGTTTTCGATCTTGGAAGATAAGGTTTTTGAGACATTACTAGGAAGGGAAATGGAGGAGTTAAGGAGGATAGGATCTGCAGAAGAACTAGAGGGTGTATCCATGTATGGAGGGGTTCTCTTCTACTCTCTTCTACCTATATTATAACAAAATTCATAATAAAATTCGTTTATAAACAAATAATACCTCAAATAACGAAATACAAACTTCTAAACATACAATATCTCAAAACAAGTAGCGAAAGTTATAAAGATAATAAATATCGAATCATGAATCAACTTATATGATAGTATGATAGAGACCTAATATTATTTTCGGTTCAAATTCTTAATGTATTCAATTTTTATATTTCTTTTTTACTTTGTATATTATTCAGATCACCACTATTTTCTCAAAATAAAAGAATAAACTAGTTGTTGGATTCACAACAATAATTTTATCCGATTAATTTACATATTTTTAATTAATATATAAAAATATAAACAATATTATGTACGAATTTATATGTGATCTCAACATATAAAATGATGTGACGAGACATGATAGTTTGTCGTTGAGCAATGTTTTCTTTAATTCCAATTGTTTTGTAAATAAACTACAAATGCAACAATATACGATGTTTCCTTTCTTTCAATGTCGGTGTTCAGAGGATAAGAGATAACCAATTTAATTTCTCGATACATTAAAATCCTTAAAATATTTTTTAAAAAAGATATTGAAATAACTCTGCCATCATGAATTTTAAAATAATTTTATTTCTTTTAGAAGATTATTCTCACACAATTTTAAAAATCAAACCCTATATTTAAAATAGAATTCATTTATCAAGTTAAGTTTGTGTCGGTGGTGGATGTATAGAATTATGCTTCCTCATGCATGATGGGTGGCAAATTGGTGTACCCATGGATAAGTAATCATTATTATGCTTCCTACTTGGTTTATTTTAGAAAATGATATTTTTTTCGTCTTTTCATCATTGACTGAATTTTAGAGAAAACTATTATTTTGGTCAATTATTCTTTAAATTAGAAAAATTAATAAAAAATTATTAATTCAGAAAAATGTATTTTTTATCCACGATCGGATTTTGAAAGGGTAAACGAAAAATATCTGTTAACTTAACAATTTATCTATATATGATTAACTAATTTTAGTAGAAAAAATAATTAGCTCAGTGTACAAATTTAGCTACAAATTTTAGTAATAAAAAATAATTATTTATTACATGAACCAACTTATATACTATTTCACAATCTAAAAATTATTAGGTATTAAAATATTATTATTATAAATAAAAAATTATAATTAATTTGTAATTTGATCTTTATAATTAGTTATCTAACTACCAAAAAAAATTAATTTCTTAATTAATGATCAATTTATTAAAAAAATCGTCCTCACATTTTATTTATTAAAATGGAAAACAAGAAAGACCACATTAAATCTATTATAAAATTTATATTTCATAAAACATAAACAAACTATATTTATTATGAAAGAAATTTAAATAAAAATATGGAGATAAATTATTAAATCACTTATATTATTTTTTTATACGAATGTTAATTCATGAGATTTTTAATATATATATATATATATATATATATATATATTAAAAATAATGTTTCGAGTATAAGATAGAACGTTCATTTAAACAATTTTTAAGTTCTTAAGATATTTTATCTTGCTCTTCATTTGGTGTTCTTGTTCGTCAACTGATTTGTGGATATCTTTTATTGGTGGGTATTTATTAGAGGTGTTCCAATGTTAGAGTCAACGTCGGAAAAGTAATAAATGTTGTAATTAATGTGTGATAAAAAGTCTCAATAATCATACATTTGACTTGTATTTATTGTTTTTGTCGTGGGCCACCGATTAGGATTGGCCTAATCATGACCAAATCTTATTTAATTATGATTACTGACATGTTTGTGCTTAATTGGGAGATCAACTAACTTCTAGGCAGACCGCTTAGTATAGCATCACTGATTGAACCAAGTTGCACTTATCTAGGGGAACGATACAGAGAATATTAGCATGTTCTCTATACCGAGGGCGTATTTGTTTGACGGAGCTGTGCGACCCAAATTGTAATTCCCAATCAAGTTAACGGTGGTGAAGAAACTGAGTAAGGTGCAAACGGACACACGTGATTTCACATAATCGGTTCAAGGTGTGTTCGAACCAGCAAATCGATAATATCTCTGAAAATCTTCTTCGAAGTAGTCTCCTCGATTAGTTTCTATTGACAACCAGTCATTGTTGACCTGACTGATCGATCCATACAGTATAAATATAAATATACTAATTGGAAGAATATTTTGTTAGAGAAAATAATAGTCGTTGTTATAATATACAAAGTTCTTGTTTTCTTGCATTTACCAAATATGGGTAGTAAAGTGGGTTAGGCCGGACGGGCCAGCCTGCCAAAATGGGGTGGGTCGGGTTGACATTTTCAACCCGCCAACCTGTTTCGCCCCTGGGTCTATACCACTTTTTTAAAAATATTAAAATAATTAAAAAGATTGAATATTTTATTATATTTTTTGAAAGATGTAAATATGTAATACTATTGTAATTTAAATCATTAACTCTTACAAATTCAATTCCAATTATTAATTATAATAAAATAATTTAACATATAAATACAATAATTATTTTAATTTATCTAATTTAAAATATTAATTTATCAATTAAAAATTTTAAAATATGTATATGATTAAATATGTTTTAAAAAAATCATATATAAGTATATATAAAACAAATTTTATAAATAAAAATTAAGAAAAATATTATCGACCCATCTCGTGATAGGATAGATTATATTTCTTGACCTATTTTATAATAACAAATAACTTCGATCTAAACTATTTTTGACAAGCAAAAGACAAGGCAGACATACGTTTTTTTCACTCCTATGCCAAATAATTTGAATGATTATCTCGAATAGTATATGAAAAGAAGGAAGACTTTTAGGTAAAGCTCTATTTCTTTAGATTTTTGTTTTCTCTTTTTTTGTATTTATTTTATTATAATATTTTGAACTACCATCCATAACAACGAAATCAAATGTTAACATGGACTTTAAAAGCGCCACTAATTATGAAGAAGTGACAATTATGCTGTTGCTTTGAATAAACGAAATCATCTTATGACGCAAATATTTTGAAATTATTTGTTCTAGCACTTGTAAAATTGATTCCAATTATTGGTGAGTTTCTCAATGGTTAAATAATAATAAAAACAATTTAATTTGAAGTCAGGGGGTTCAGTGAATACAAGTATTGATTTTTTTAAATGCTTGAATCATTGTCCTTAGATGCCACTATCAATTTTTTTTTTCAATGTTCACAGTACTTTAAAATGCAAGTACTAGAATAATGTACAAACTCAGTAGGTAGATATTAAATAAGTTAAAAAAAAAAAATTATACCTAACGTTAAGTTGCTACATTAAAGGAAATAGTTTTTTTAATCATTTAAAGAATAATTAATAATCGAAAAAACACTGTTTCATTTGTTTACCATATATTTTACAATGTAAGTATGTTTTTAGTTTTTATTCTTATAAATGAAATTAGAATTCGATTATTTTTTAAATTTTATATAAAATTCATCTTTCTAGTAATGTATAAAACATGTTTTCCAAAACTAATCATGGTAACTTTTAGACGAAGTCTCTAACATTTATCCCGAGTGATCTAAAAGATTAGAATAAGTAAAAGTGATAAGATAATCCAGTGGTTAAAAACAAGAGAATGAAAAAATATCGTGGATTCAATCCCTCCTACTAATAATTTGAAAAAATAAGGTTGGTTTAGTGGGTTTAGAGATTGTGAGCCAGAGAGGTTGTGGATTTAATTTTCTCCAGAAACGAAAACTAACAACTAACAAGAAAGTGGTGCGAATAAAAAAAGAAAATCACATAGATGTTACTTCAAATATTTAGTAACACTTTTTTTAAATAGAGAAACATTTTCAAACTTTTACTAAAATAATTTAGTAATTTTTTTATAAAGGTAACATTATAAGTATGTTACTAATATAATTAAATATTTTGTACATATGCAATGCATGCATCATAATGACTTCTTTATTCTAATATTGGGTTCCAAAGCAATGTTACAATGGGAGATACCAATATTCACATGTATTCATCTATCTATCTATACACAAAAAGAGATCAAAGGCATAAGTAACAAAGAATGCTTATAAAACTTCAAAAAAGTCTCCATTAATAAACAATAATAAAAAAAAAAGTAGTAGTAAATGTGTTTTTCAATTTACATAGTACAATTGCAGCAACTTATTTAGGTCATTTACCAATAACAATGTACGGGGATTATCTAATAACTTTAAATTAAGATAATTAACATTGATAAAATAATCTAATAAATACATATTGTTTCTAACCAAACAATTATGCCATTTACTAAAAGACTTAGAGCAAATTTAGCTTCTTTTTTTGTTGCATTGAAATAATATTCTATCTCCTTATTCAACCATAAATATGAAACTCAATTAATATTAAATTGCTTAAAAAATAAAAGGAAAAGCTTAGATTTACTTCATTAGATATAAACTTCCATATTTTAACAATTTTTTAAAACTATTTTTTAAAAGAAATGTTAATTTATAAATGATTTTAAATAATTTTAATTATATTGGGGTAATTAATTTTTTCTGTGATTTTAAAGAAGGCATGTATTTGTAAGAAATAGAGTCTCTGCAGTGTGAGTGCATCTTAATTGTTAATTAAAGTTGATTAATACAATTATTCTTACAATGAAATGAAAAAATTCTAAAAATGACGTCACAGGGCCCAAATATTCGGTCTTAAATTTGAGCCAACTACTACCATTATTTCTTTTGCCGACAAAATAAGTGCTTTTTTCATTACAAGCCAAAACTTCAATTTGCTTTAAAATAATTTTCATTACATAATCTGCCATTAACTCTTTAATTAATTGGGCTTAAAACATTTTTTTTAATATTAAATTAAATTATTATTAAACACGTTTGAAATGTTAAATATATTTAAAAAAATTTAATTAAAAAAATTAAATTTATATATTTTAAAAAATAAAAATTAAATTAGTCTAAAATTTTAAAAAATAACTAATTTTAAATTTTACTTGAAAATTAAATGACAGAAAACATATTTACCTTTAATTAATTTGATCCTAAAACTGGTTTATCGCAGCTTCTTGATACTTCGCCTTAAAAACTTGAACCGCAAGTGTGGTATTTGAAATGATATATTAACAAAGTTTTCTTTAACAAAATTTAATAAAAAATAAATCTACTTTAATTTTATTTGTAAAAAATTTGTCAGTTTTATCAATTTTTTTATTATCAAAGTCTCATTTTCCTTAACAGAATGTCCCCAATGCTTTTCACTAACTCAAATGTGATTTTTGTGAAAAGCATTATCTTACGTGTTTGGCAAGCTGTCAAATCGTTCATACAATAAAATATAATGTTAAACCTATTAAAAAAATAAAATTTCTTACAATTTATTCAAGTGAATAAAATATTAAATCTATTTTTATTTAATTGTTAAATTAACATCAAATTTTATTAAAATAAAACTTTGAACAGAAAACTTACAAGATAAATCCTATAAATATAAATATATAAAGCATTATATAAAGCATTTATAATATTTATAACATTTCTAATGAATGGAGTTGGACTATTAAAATTAAATCATGATTAACCGCCCTTTCTTTCTTCACTTTTCAATCATAACACTTGTTCATTGATAAATATATTTTAAAACATCAAAACTAAAATTAATAATAATTAATATATTATACAGACATAATAGAAAAACATTATATAAAAATTAATAAAAAATTTAAATTTGTTAATAAGTCGTAGTTTGTTAATACATCTATTTATATAGTAATAAAAACGTAAAAGGTGTGTCATAGAAGTTTTCCTAATGTGGGTTGGAATGGTTTTGAATTGAAAATTCACTCCAACTAATAAAGAAAATATGTGTAGTGAAATTTGACTATATTTTTAATCAATCATATAATTTTAACTGTGATTTTCCTTAAATGTAAACATCGGTAAAAAAAATTAATTGATGATGTGAAAAGAAAAATCAGCTGTTAAAATTTGTGTTCAATTATTCGTGGAAAAATTTGCATTAAAGTTAGAAAAATTATGAATCTTTGGGGGGGTCCAATCATAACATGCCCCAAAGAAGAGGGCCAACCCTACACAATTTGGGTTACACCAAAGAAAGGAAAAGGGCCTTTCACAATTTGGTTATCTTGGTCCAATTATATGTATTTGATTGTTGATTCCATGAACGTGAAAAGTTGACACAATGTCAATTTTTTTTTCTAAGAAGAAAAACTAAATGTTTGAATGTTATAAAGATTAGATTAAAATATTTTTTAGTTCCAATTTTTGTCAAGTTTTGTCAAGTAAGTTTTAATTTTGATTTTTGTGTTCAAATAAGTCATAATTTTCATCAATTTTATTTAATTGGGTCATTTTTTGCTAACACCGTTCAAATCATTGACGGCCATAAACAGTAACTACCATGTGTCACTTTGTAATTTTTTGAATTTTTTATTTAATTTTTTAATATTTTTTAAATGTCCACGTGTCAACCCAACAGTGTGTTTCGTGTCAAAGTCAATGTTTTATATTTAATTTAATCCTTATATTTATTATTTTTGTTCAATTTATTCATATGGAAATCGGTAATACATCGTTTTCGGTTTACGTTTGTTAACTAGAAAATGGAAACAAGTGAATTAAATAATGGATAAATGTTTGCTGCCAAAGAGAAATTACATTTGAAAATAAAATAATGAAAAAATTAATGATTTATGTGTTCTCGAGAATTTATCAATCGTACATATTTTGACACCCTCACCAAATAGTATACTGTAATATAAAACTTACCACTATATAAAATACATAATCTTTCAAAATATAATATAAATATACACTAAATATAAACATATAAATACAAACTTTTATATATAAAGTCACGAATAAAACTTCAATCTTCTTTCAAATGTTAACTTGCATCTATATGATATATATTCATGTACATGGTACATTCATAACATGTTAAAACATAAAACAATATATATGAGTAAGATATTTAAATAATTTTTTAGCTAAAATATGTTCTACAATATAGTAACAAGTGATTCAATACACAAACTTTATATTCAATACACATATAAGAGAATTAATCTGTATACATATTTATTACATTCCAAGTCAAACATGTCACTTTGTGCAATAATTACCCATCAGTATCTCATCACCTAATATATTGATTCTCATATATATATATATATATATATATATATATTTATTTATTTATTTATTTATTTATTTATTTATTATATGACCACAAATTCATATAAATTTTATTATTCTCAGTAATAATTTTCATACAACACAATTCAGTTAAATAAAACCATAAATCAAGTAAATATACAAACTAACATTTGCTTTACATTTATAATAAGCATTTCAATACAAATCATTAAAGAAACAACAAAAGAAAAAGAAAAAGAAAGAAATAAAATTTTCAATTGATTTCAGTTTGAGCTTTATTTAGAGGAAATAGACTCGCTTGAAAAAAATGTTTTTGTTTAAGCAAATTCAGGACAAATATAGAGGTTGAGTTGTAGTGTTATTTTTGTTTGAGGTAAAATATGACTAAGAACAAGACTGCTTTTAACTTTCATTTGAACGAAAATTCTTTTGCTTGAGCAAAAATAAGATGAAGAGTAATGTTTAGATCTTTGTTTTATTTTCGCTTGCCCAAAAATCAATCATAACATCACTTCAAAAATACAATTTCTATACACATTCATAATTATTAGTACAATCTAAAATTTGTTTGGGCATTATCCTTCACTTATTTTCAATTCAACCTTGATAATTCAAACTCAATATAAGAAAAAACTATAAGAAAATATAACCATATTCACAATATATGTAGTTTAGTAAACCATATACTTTAACATGTATAACCCACTAGTGAAAAAAAATAATAAAATAATGATGACTTATTATGTCAAGTGTAATCCATCTGTCATAATAAGTTGTGCAGTGACATTTGCTATGATGCAAATATACAATACGTGTATCAAATATGACACGTATCTAATACGTCGATATGTTAATTTTGAAAATAGTAGGACACGACACGTAATATATGCATATTAAAAAATATACAATTTTTTAAAAATATGAAAAAATATATGAATATTCTTGTGCAAATCCAAATTAAAATCAAATATATTAAATATTTTCAACATAAAATTTATAAATTATTGTCATCATAAAAGCATTATTGGTTTATATATTAGATAGTTCATTGATAAATATTGGTAAAGTATCTTAAGCATATAATTATAATTATAAGTTAGATCATTATAAGAATGATTTAAAAATAAATAAAAGATATGAAAACATTACTCAAATTATACAAATTTTTTTATCGGCAAAGAATATATATATATATATATATATATATATATATATATATATATATATATGTATGTATGTATGTATGTATGTATACACACACGAAACAAGAGGGTTTCTCAACCCACATACAAAAAGAAGTTAAGAAGTTCTTGATGTAGGTAATGTAAATAAAACACAAACTTCCTAACAAAGTCTTTAAAAAATGAAATAGTTCCTAGACTAGATAGTTCCCTCCTTGTAATAATGCAATTTTAAGCTTTGAATGCAAAGAGTGTTGAAGATTGGCCCTCTTTGGTCATCTTGTATGTGTTTACGAAACTTTGCACTTCAAAAAGACAAGCATCATTTGAACCACTACTACTCTAGAGTCTCCCATTGGGATCTTCGTTGTTACCATACACAACTTTCGAGCTGCTATAGAGGAAGTGGCGAATTTTCAACCAATAATTTGGGGTGTCAAAATTTTTGTTGAATTACTCTTTTGGTCCATTTTTCGTCCAAAAGTATCAAGTTATTCCTTTAGTGGATTTTAGTCTCAATTTGATTCTGATTTTTTTAAAATTGATATAATTTGATCTTTTTTGTTAAATTTATTGAATCAAAGCAATGATTTCATCAAAATTGAGCCCTATGACTATGTCAATTACACAAACAAAACAAAACATCCTTATTCACAACTTCAATTTTGATGAAAAAACCTTTGTCCGATTTAAAAAATTTAACAAAAAAAATGACAAAATTGCATCATGTTTTCAAAAATCAAGACCAAATTGAAACTAAAAAAAAATTGTAGAACCAACTTGATATTTTTTAATGAAAACATGAACAAAAAAGTAATTCCAAATTTTTTATATAAACTAGTGAAAATATTGTTTTTACTTTTTTATGAAAATAAAAAATAAAAAATAATTATTATAATTATAAAATTAAACATAAATAATTTTTATAATTTTACTATGATTAATTTTCATTTATAATGATTAAGTTAAAAAAATAATTAAATAAAAAATGGTTAAGTTAAAACTAATCACTTAAAAGATAATATTAATAAAATAATTTTTATTTAGAAAATATTTAAAAGATAAAATTGAAAAATAGACGTGAATACTTTTTTTTCCTTATATATAAATATAAATGTATAAAAATTTATTAAAATATCGAATATATGAAATATATTAAAAATATTAAATTTTGAAAAAGATGTATTTAAAAATATATAAATATATAAAAAAAAGTAGGGGACCATGACCTTCCTTTATCCATATGAAGGTCTGCCGTAGTATAGAGGACACTAATATTTGCGACAATCTTCCTTAATCAAAAGAACAAAAATGTTGAAAAAAAATCCAAACCAATGTGACTAATTCATTTTTGGGTGAAAAAATTAATAACCAAAAGAGGAAAGGAGGCTTGTGTTTGTTAAAGATGTAAACCAATAATTAGCCTTATTCAACTTAGTCATATATAAGCTTTATATGTGACATCATAATAAAATAAAGGGTTAACTATGTTTTTAGTTCCTGAACTTTGGCCAAAAATTGGAATTCGTCCCTAGTCGAAACTTTGATAAATTTTGATCCTTAAACTTTAAAAATGAATGAATATAGTCTTTTTAACCTAATTACGTTGACTTTTTTTAACAGGTGGAATGTGTTTCATGTTAGTATTGGAGTTGTTTACGCCATTTGACATATTCTCGGCTCAATATTTACTGAAAAATGCGTTCGAAACCTAAGAAAAAAGTTAACAAAATTGAGTTAAAAGGATTATATTCATTCATTTTTAAAGTTTAGGGACCAAAATTTATTAAAGTTTCGGTCAAGGACGAATTCTAGTTTTTGGTTAAAGTTCAGGGACTAAAAACATACTTAACCCTAAAATAAATACTAAATAATACAACTTGAAATTTGAAAATCACCATAGATATTTTAACTACAATAGAAGACACGAAAACTTGCTTCCAAACATAGTATTAGTGTACTTTTACAAGTTTTTTTAAACAAATCTTTATAAAAACATCAATTGAAAACAAGCATTTAATTTCTTAAAACTGTATAAAAACATACATATTTTTCTATCTAATTATAATGTTAAAATGTGTAGGATTGGTGGTAGATAGAAATGATTGAAAATTTAAAAGTTCAAGGCACTTGGGAAAAGTCTTATCATTTAGGAGAAAAATGAAGAACTCACATGCTTCTTTGTGTCAGGAATAGTTCAAGTATGAATCAAAAGTCTCACATCAGATATAATAGACAAAGTTAAATACTATATAAAAATAAAGACCTACAACAACATTGTCTTGAGATTTTGAGTTAAAGTGGTGTCGAATGTCTTATATGTGTAAGACTAATGTCATATCTATATGAAACCACAATCTCTCGATGACTATAACCATAACATATATAACTAAAATATATGAAAGAATATATAACCCAAACTTTAATAGTCGGAATAAATAAGGGTAGGATAACATTCTGTTTAAATCAATTCCAGATAAGATAAATTTATCAAATAACTTGTTTTTTTTTAAATCTACATCTCAGATTAGGGTTTCAAATGAAAAAAAAAAAATGGGAGTTTGAATACACAAGCTTGAATTAACTAACTTTTAATGTAGGATAATGAAAATAATATATTTAAAAGTTGAGTTGAATTTCAAAAGTCTTTTCATGGATTGAATTAAATGATATAATTAGTTAAATGAATTAGATTGAACTACGTTATGGTTTGAAAGAACATAATCAAACAGTTAGTCTAAATTGTTTGAATTATTATCGATGAATATTTTATTTTAGAGTATATTTACATTCTACCTTAGCTTAGACCAGATAATTATGAGTATCTTTAGTAAAACTAATAATATATTTATTAGCTTATTTGATATTTCACAAATTATCTGAATTGATGCAAGAATAGATTGATAGGTACATCAAAGTGATTTATTTTAAAAGTTAATAACTTATAAGCTATAAATTACTCTAGTTAATACATAACTTATTAATTTTATTTCATTACTATCTCTTACATTTTAATATGTTTTATTATATTTAATTCCTTTTATCTATTATAATTTATTTTAATTTTATACAGACAGTTAATTTTATACATACAGTTAATAAATCTATTTAGATACGTTTATGAAAAAAAAAACTCGTCTAAACAAATATTCAAAGCGTGCCTGTTTCAAGTTAGTTTTATATTCTTAGGAATATGATTCAGATGAATGCTAAGATAAAACAAATATTATTCCTAAACATATCTAGGTTTACATTTAGTTAATAACTTTTAATATTCCCACGAATACTTTTAAAATTCTTAATTAATTTAATAGGAAATAAATAAATGAAAGTTATAAAATAATTTCCTCATTTCCACTAACACATATAACTTACTAAGGGAATAAAAAATATACAAATAAAATGTTTACGCAAACCGTATTATTATCTATACACATAGTATCGTCATTTCATTTGACATAAGTACTATAATATGATTTTTCTGTTTTCATCATGACTATGATAGTCATAGATAAAAAAAATGTGTATTATTAATAATTAAAAATTAATTTAAATATGATTTTCAAAACAAACATTTAAAAGTTAACAAATTCTAATTATAGCCATTTTCAGTGCATTCTAATTAAATTTTAAATCATTTGAGTGTTTTTAATAGGAGAATAAAAAAAAGTTAAATTTGAAAAGTGTGGGTGTGTGATTGGTGGAAACAAGTGGATGGGAAGGCAGCTTCATTAATAAAGTGAAAGACTGCATTTGATTGGCAGAACTGAAAAAAAGAAAGCATTTATGGACTCACCAAACCAAATAAATAATATGGACGTCCAAGATAAGACAACAAATTATAAAAATATTATTTCTCTATTTTTTTAAATGGATTATACATATAATTATTTATGTGGGAAACAATAAAATATTAGGTTAAATATGTTTTTTTCCTTAACTTTTAATTTGTAGTGAATTTTAAAATTAATCTACTTTAAAAATTTTGACCAATTTAGTCATTTATCTTTCGAAATACGTGAATTTAGTCATTTTAATCAAATTTTGTTAAGTTTATTTGACATCTCAAATGGATTTCATAATAGTATTTGACTTAACATTAAAGCAAAAATATGTCAAACAATATAAACAACTTAAATACAATTCTAAAATGCAAACGAAACATCAAATAAACATAACAAAATTTGATTAAAAGAACTAAATTTACGTATTTCGAAAGACAAAAGACTAAATTGGTCAAAAGTTTCAAAATTGACTAATTCCAAAATTCAATAAAAATTAAGAGACAAAAAAAATATATTTAATCCTAAAATATTTATTATTAATATTCACGTGAATAAATTTGATGTTCATTATCTCCTCTCATCGATTTCCATGTTTACTATTCTTGTTTTTCTTCTATGATCTTATATTAATAAATATAATAATAATTTATGGAATATAAATAAATTTTATTTTTTGTTAAGTTGGTTTTAAATTAAAGTTAAATTTTATTATTTTAATATAATATTTTAACTGAAAGTCTGTTTCAATAAAATTTTGATTTATTGTGTCATCTACTACTAAATTTTCCTTAATTTATATACTTGATACACTTTACATGTGTTAGTCAGAGAGATACCGCACCAATTAAAACTAAATTATAATATATAAACCAAAGCTTATTTTTCAATATTGAATAAATGATAATCACATCATTATAAAATGATTTTAGTATATACTTTAATAAAGTAGGAAAAAGAATATAAATTTCGTGTATAGAACACTTTACAAAATGAATTTAATCACGATTGGGTTTGATTCCTTATCTACATCTATATTAAAAAAATATAAACTAAATAACTAAAAATATTGAAAATAGTTCAAGTATGAGTCAAAGTTTTACATTGAATAGAATAAATAAAGTTAAACATTATATAAAAATAAAGACCCATAACACTATTACTTTAAAATTTTGGGGGTAAAAATAGTGTCAAATAACTTATATGTGTAAGACTAATGTCTTATATATATAGAACCACAATCTCTCAATAACTATGATTATAACCATAATCCATATATAAAAAATATATATATATATATATATATATATATATATATATATATATATATAATCCAACAGAAATAATATTTTAAATTAAAAAAAAAGGTATAAAGTTGATTTATTAATGATGAAATTTGAATTTTCTATTAAGTTTGTTTATTATCTTTCTATTTATTATCTTTATACCTTTAAAATACATTAATTTTAAAGTAAACACAATTAAGTGAAACTCTTACACTAATACAATAATCCGAAAGTAATAATTAATTATACATTAAAGAAATAAAAGATGCAATAACTCCCTCTGTTTTGGATCCAGCTAGCTAATAAGTAGCAAAGTGTAAGCTAAAAAGTTTTGGGAAAAGTCATTTATAATAACACCACACGACCTAATAATTAATTAATGATAGTTAGAGATTAATTAATAAGAGATAGTGTGCACTGGATTAGGGTTGTGGTTAGATTTAGAAGGCATAAAACACACCTTGACCTACTTTTTATTCTTCTATCATCCTTTCCTTTTCATCAGACAAAGACACCTTCTCTGTTCACAACCAATCTTCTTCTTCTTCTTCTCTCTCTCTCTCTCTCTCTCTCTTTGCTTCTGTTCATCTTAACACACCAAGAACACATTTTTTTCATAATTTGTGAGTTAAGTTATGTGAAGAAGGCTTAAGAAGGAAAAGGGTTTCAACAACACACATTATATTGCATTTCATTTCAGGTCCACCAACTGGTTGTTAGGGTTTGAACACTTCCAAGCAATAATATAAGCAACCAATCAACCACCCTCTCCAATCTTCTATTCTATTTCATTCCTCTATTTACACCATTTATTTATATATAATTAGAAATTTAAATGTGAAATCTAAATATTACATTAGTAAAAATAAGAAAATAAAATATTATATATTGATAAAAATCTATAAATTCATTGTGTTAAGATTTTGAATTAAAAATAATCTTAATATTTTATATTATTGAATTCAAGATCTCGATGTTGTATGTTTCCTCTAAACCTCAACCTCCAAAACTCAATATTGTATATGTATATTCTACTATACTATAGTTTTTCTAATTGTTCCTTTCTCACATGTGATAATAATCTTCATATGAAGATTTTGGCAATGAAATTTAGTAATTGTTTAATCTATCTCTTCAAGTACTGTTTTTTTTTTCTTTCTTTTCTTTTTAATTTCACTATATGTAGATAAAGAAAACTGAGAAATATATGTATATAAAATGTGAATATTGTATTTATACGTGTAAATAAGAATGTAGAATTATTTTTATTTGTTGATATTATATGAAAAAAACAAGTGATCTGTGAAATAAAAATTGACTTATTTTTTTTCATACATTTGTAGTTCTAGTCAAATAATGCTAAAGTTCTTTGTAAAGAGATGTAAGCGTAGTTTTGTATTCACGATTGAAATAAAATTATATGACATCAATTAATTCAAGTGCTCAATGATGATAAAAATTTTTCATGATCGTACATACTGTTGCCACCGAACATGGATTTTTATTAATTTATTGGATAACGAAGATATTATTGAATTAAAAAATAGAGACCAATCTTCTAAATTCCCGATATTCGTTAAAGATTAAATTTTTTAATATATATATATATATATATATATATATATATATATATATATATATATATTTTGGGTGAAGCTAGAGTGAAACTTCTTAGTAGATGTTTAAGGAAAGAAGGTTATCTAAGAAGCCAAGTTATAGAGTGATGAAAAGATTGGTTTTTGATTTAATTAAGCATGCAAAAGATTTAATTAATAGAAATAAATGATGTATATAAACGTAGACGTGTGGAAGTAAGAAACCAATTTGATTGATTATTTAATTATTTGATTAAAAATGGTTTTGTTTTGTTTATTCATTGGTTGGTGCAGCTGGTTGTTCCAAAGATAATTTGAAATTTATATGTCTTGGGATTGCCATTTGTCTGGGCTTCCCCAAACTGTGGATTCTTGTCTGTAATTTTGCTCTAAACCTCTCTTCTCTTCTCTCCTCTCTTGCTCTTCGCACTTCTTCCCCTTCTCTTTCTTCTTCAGGTATTTCTCTTTTCCTTTCTTTCTTTTCTCAGAAACACTGCACAACCACCACAATACTTCAAAACAGAGACTTCTATGATGATGCTCTTTACTGTTTATGCTTTATCATGGTAGATGCTACTTCTCCTGCCCATAAACTCTTGTTCTAACAAAAGGGGTGGTGGGGTTTTCACTTTTCATCATTAAAAGTATAAATTACT
>Ga0214543_1000403_pt1 | contig 70708 bp, 34 predicted proteins | sample CNSS2metaG_FD_160094 | JGI IMG/M metagenome (GOLD analysis project Ga0214543, IMG submission 160094) | Root nodule microbial communities from cowpea collected in UCLA plant growth center, Los Angeles, California, USA - CNSS2 | ecosystem: Host-associated > Plants > Roots > Nodule | place: USA... | reverse complement strand
ATATTTATATATATTTAAAGACAATAATATGCTGAAATTAGATGGAAAAATTATGGAGGTTCAAAATGAGATGTAGGACTCGGTTTGAGGCATCAAATGTGAAAGTGGGTGGAACATGCCCGAAAGTCCGTTTTTATGGCTCAATATCCAATGTCCTCTTGGATTGTAAAATTGGTTTGTTAAATTTATATATTTTTTAAAATGATAAAAAAAAAACTAATAATGTTTCAGACCTACAATTATTGAGTTTGGCATGATTCATTGGACTCAGTCAAATTAGTGTGGTTATTTTTTCGTCATAATTCCGGATAAATCCGTTAAGAAAATCCACTAAAATGGCTTATTTCATCTTTGTGTTTATCTATCCCTTTATGTATTATAAACTATAGACACGGTATAACATTTTTATAATTAAGTTATTAAAATTTACATTTAATTTATAAGTGCTAGAATTGTATTTTTACTCATATATTTACATATAATGTATAAGGATCATATTCAGATGTGAAAATTAAATTTGTTTAAAAATTCTTTAGCACACTCCTTTTTCCTTCACTTGTTTCATTGTCTTGATAGAAACTCTTGAGTGTGCGACAGAAGCATGGTATGCATGATAGCCATTGGTGATAATCTTTGTTGTGTATCTAAGGTTGTGTTTTCTATTTTTGAGGTTAGTTTTTCTTATTTTCTCTCTTGTGTGTCTGTGTTTTAGCTTAACCTTCATGATCCTAATTTTATAAAATTTACAAAAAATAGTTAGAAAATGTTGTGACTCAAATTTTTTTTTAGTCTATTAGATTGCATGCAAATGTAGAGTTTCACATATGAGATATTATTGGTCACATATTTATAATTGTCAAGATTCAGTGACTAAAAATTTCAAAAGATCATAAATTTTGTTACAGACTTCAGATGGAAATTCTCAAAAAATGAAGATTATTGAAGATGAGGTGTCTAATCCTAAAGGGGACCGGAGATATAAAATTTAAAAAATGTCATCATTATTAGTATGTTTATTATTTTTTTAATATTTTTCACCAATCTTTCTACTCTTTTATAGATTTATTTGAGATACCCATAATATTCTTAAAATTTTTGTCATGTTTTCTTATATTATATATTAATTTTTCATGTTTTCATATGATCTAAATTTTGGCTTAAAATACATAAAAAGAAAAACAGACAACAAATTTATGATTGCTATATATACACAATGAGACGGAAATATATGTCTCTTGCGTCTCACCTATGTAACATACATAAAAAGTCTAAAATAACATCCGTAAAGATATTCTAACTTTTGATCCGAACCTAGAAGAATTGTAAGAAAATTATTGATATAAATCCAAACTTATTATATTTATATGATTTTTCGTATAAAATAATTATATTTAAAGTAAACAAGATAATTAGAAATAAATCTTTCTTGATGAATATATTTAATACAATTAAATTTTTAAAAAACTTACACTTGAAACTACATCAAATATTTTAGTTGAATAATTTTAAACTAATTTGAAGATAAGAACATGACACAAATGTAGTTACTTTTTCTCAAAGAAAAAAAAAATACTACAATTTAAGTTAAAAGAGCCAGTAGAGTGTTTCATCCTGCAGAATTATCCTTATTTGTATTTACAATAAATTCATTCTAAAGTATATAACTAGATTGGATGCAGATATTGAGATATATTCATCAAGATATAGAAAAGTGTTTGTAATCAATCATTACTTGGGTGCATATACGCTTACATATTCAAATTATTTATTAGTGAGATTTGATTCAACCTATACATAAACTGTATATAACCAGAAACCAAAACAAAGCATTGAAGAATCACATGTTATATATATTATTATCAAGGCGTGGAAAAAGAAGCATCCCTTGGAAAATCGAAGTGGCTCCAACAGTTACCCATGAAGAAGTCTGCATCATAAGCTTCTGGTCCAAGAAGGGGCCATTGGGTGGCTTGCAAAGCATGATCCACCATCATCTCAGAATTGGACCACAACACATTACCATGTGAGGTTTCTGCAACTTCACCTGGTAATGGAGGCAACTCAAAATTTGTTTTTGTAACTCTTGTATCATGACTGCTACTATACTCCTGATGCTTCTGGATAGAGTTCAACCCGCAAAAGTACATTTCGATATCCTCACCAAAATGGGATTCTCTGGGCTGTTCATGAAAATGCAAACGACCATGCTCTTCAGACAAAGCACTAGTGTTAACTATGCTTGAATACTCAGGAGAAACTGTTTGCACTTCATCTGGCTTCACATTCAGAAAACTTGCATACACTTGTGCAAGATCGATATTTGGCCCATCAGACACCACTGAAGATGAAGGCCTTAAATCATCAGAAAGCCCAACTGGGCTATGGGCTTGTCTTAGGGCTTTATTATATTTACCCCTTCTACTTTTCCGGCAGCCACCGCCAATTGGTACGTTACGGAGGGAACCTCCTTTGGTCCAGTACCTTCTGCAGCCCTTGCAAAAGTAGCGTGGTTGAGTTGAACTGTAGTTGTTGTAGTAGCAGAACTTGGTGTTGGAAGAACCACACCTGGGACAATTTGGTGAAATCTCAACAGTGTTAGCCTTCCACCCTCTCTCCATCATCACTCACAAATCAACGCATTTGTGTGTGGTGTGAGAGAGAAGAGGGAGACTTGAATTGATTATATGAAGATTATGTGTGGTGGTGAGGGTTTGAAGTCCTATAAAGCACGTTGAGTGTAGCGGTGAAGTTTGTTTATAATAATGCACGTGAGAGGGGCCTTTGGATATGATCTTGGAATTGTATATGCGGCCATGCACATGAACATGCATGGGGCAAGTTAGGCCAGGTGGTGTCACTGCTCCGTGGGCTAATGCATGGTGTCGGTGTTAACCCTACGTGGAATGTTTATATTGGCGGAGATGAGTGATAGCGGAAGCAAAACCCTCGATACAATAATTTCAGGTTTCTTCCTTCAACAATCAACAACTCATATATATTAGAAGCAGATCCCACAACAAAAGTTTAACATCCCAACCTCAATCTTTCCCTCATCTCTTCAGATTTTGTACTTTACTCACACACATGTATTTCATTTTTGCTAATTATGTTTTAATCGGTACATAATATGATTATCAAAAAACCTGAATTAACGTTGATGAGTTCTTGTTAGGTCTATATATAAAGCGGGTTTTACCGCAGAGACATAACACTAATGAAACTTGAGTTCAACTATATAAGACATTAACATCATTTTTAATACAAAATATTAAGTTAATGAGTTTATTCTAATATGGTACTTAAACTCACACCTCGATTCCTATCTGTTATCTAATTATGCTTCTTCAACAATGAAGAAAAATGAAATCACTTGATACTACTGCTTTTTTAAGCAGGCCTCTAATGATTGTTGAGTTCCCTCGTGCGCTGAGTAAGTTAATAATTATGGCATGAATTTTGGGAGTTGCCATGAGTTCCACTTGGTTTCTTTTCAAACTGTTGACGACTTTGGCTTAGTTTGTACGCTTCTATATCAATAATTTGTGACAAATTAAAACTGATATCTGTCATGGAGAATTTTAAGAACATCTAGTGTTAGAATTTAAACCAAACTTGTCTGTTATGCAATAAATTAACTAAAAATGCATTCTGTTTTCATTCATTCCAAACTTTGGTAAGTTATGTACAATAATCAAGAGTTAAGAAACTTGGGAGGAGAATTTTTGCTATGAAGCTCTGATGCTTCTTCTTTCTTTTAACTTAAACCATTTTTTTCCCGTTAATATTGCAGTTCAAAGTTGTAAGTTATGTCAACCTAAAAAGCACAGTACGCTAATTGTTCGACTGTTCTTTAAGAAAGGAGCACATGGGATTAATTTGAGTTTGCATTTTCTGAAGAAAGAATGTCTCTTTCACGATAGTACTAATGAGAGGTCGTTATTAATTGTTATTGGTTGGATCTTGAGCTTCTCGGATCATGCAAAACTCTTAAAAAACTGTAATATAGTATATCAATGGATTATAAATGACACTCCGATACAAACCTAACTTGTTGAAAATACGAATGCTTCTCCCGTTTTGTTTTCTTTTTTCTTTTTCTAGTTTTAGTCTTCTCTATTATTAACTTAATTAAACAAGAATTATGATATTTTAACCTATTTATTTTATTTATTTTTAATATGTTATTCAAATTATCTTTAAATTATTACCTCACATCATTAAAAAAAATCAAAATCAATAATTAAAATGTTATCAAGATGGTAAGTCAGAAATGAATAAAAAAATTGGGTCAAAACATTACTATCTATTAAACTGATAAAAGCAGCCGTAATAGAAAAATGCAAACATCACAATAGTATTTTTGTTTTTTTAAAATAAGCTATTAAATTGTTTGGATATCGTGAGGAAAAAATAGTGGGAGGATTCGAAAACCATAAACAAAATCATATAAAAGAATAAAACATCACTTTCTAGAATATGTATCGATCAATTTTTATTTATTTAATGTTATACTCACTTTCTAATGTAAATCTTGGCATATTATTTTCAAACGTGTAATATAATATATAATATATTTTTCTTATGTGTTTTAAATGAAAAGTAGATTTATCTGGTCATATTATACTTAAAAAAATAAATAAAATGGAATTACAAGAGAAAAAGCAATAGAGATGTAATGAAAGGGTTTAATTACTGTCTATTGATAATGAAGACATTTTACATTGTTAATAACAAAAATAATATTTTTAAATAAATTATTATAAGACTCAATAAAATCACCATACTATGATTTATCATTAAATGACCATAAATAATAGTTTTATTCTGTCTACATTATGAAAAAAAGTTACACAACATTTTTTTAGAAATTCCAAAACTACATTATAGAAAAATAAAATCTTTACAAAAATTAAATTTTTTATAACCAATTAAGTTTTGATGTTTTCTTGTTAAATTTGACGAATAAGAGTGTTTATCTTAAATTTTATTATAAAAAAATATATATATATATATATATATATATATATATATATATCAATCTTCTAAAAAAATGTAAAGTATGTATAAATAAGTAGGGATGGCAACGGACAGTGCGAGGACGAGTTTTGCTATCCATATCCATTTTTAGAGATAAAAATCATCTCATCCTCATACCCAAACTCAATGGATATTAAATTTTCATCTCACCCCATCTCTACTTGGTAATGAGTATAAAGTCGTACTCGTGCCCATACATGTTTCTTACTGTTTCAATATTAATTAATTATTTTTTATAAAATAATAAAAGATAATGGTAAATAAAACATAATATTATAAAATATTTAATATTAAAAGGATTGTTGTTTCTTCAATATTAAATATTTAGAAATAAATTGTATTATAATTATACACATTTCAAATTAAAATAGCAAATAAAATTTCATGAAAACCAAAACATTGAATAAATTTGGAAACATTAACAAAACCTAATTGATAAAATTTAAAAATATTTTTAAAAAAATATAAAAAGAAAATAAACATTCAAATTAAAAATTATTTTAAATATCTATTTGCTTCAATTTTTTAAATTCTAATAAAATCTCTTTTTCTATACATTAATAAATGTTATATCACATCACTTGATCAAACAAAATCACACAAACGTTTTTTTTTTTCTTCTTTCTTTCTAAAAACAAAAATCTTAGTATTGCAACTATCACAAAGTTGCTTTTAATATGTGTACCTATTTTAACATTACATTATGTGAAATCTCTTATTAATGTTTACCTGTGTTTTAGTTTTAAGATAAGAATTTAATTTTAAGAGAAATATGCAAGAATATGAGTGTATTTTGAATTAGAAGGTTAGAACTTATTTTTGTTTAGTTTAAAGCCTTGAAGAATTTAAGGAGAAAATAAGAAAGTTCTTGATTAGAACTTTTAAAACTAGCTTTCAGTTTTTTAAAATTAAAAAAAAAACTAATTATAATTTAAAAATACTAAAATTCTCTTTCAATCCTATACCTTTATACAATTTTAATTAAAGATTTAGTTTTTCAGTTTTTTTTTTAATTAGAGTTCATTATCAATATATTATTTACTTGCGAATAGAAAATGTTTTCTGTTTATAGATAGTATATTATTAATTAATTCTTCTTACAATATATTAATTCAAAACTTTATTATTTTAATAAATATCTTCATATTTTTCATTAACCAAGGTCATAAGTCAAGGAGAAGCAACTGTCTACGTGGACCACCAATTGATATAGCCATATGAAATAAAATGATGCTTTACTCTTATTCTTTCTATCCTTTAATCTTCATTGTAAAGAAATACTTGCTTTAGTCCCTAAAAATTCAACTACGTCTTCCTATTCATCCAAAATATTAAAGTTTGAAGGAAAAAACTAAAAAGAAATTAGAATTATCATATCGATTTTAAATTAATAATTTTAATGAAATAAAAAATATTTAATTAAGTTTTAAGTAAAATTTAGGTATTCTTAATTAATTTTTAAAAAATTTCAATTAAGTATTTATTATTTAATTTTTTTAATTATTACGAAGATATATTTTCTATCTTATTCTATTAGATGTCCCTGATCATTTGCTAAGATGTCTCTGGTAACTTGCTAAGAGGTTTCTAGTCACTAGTTGAAAGGTCCATAATCCCTTGTTGAGAGGTCTTTGATCACTTGTTGAGAGGTCCCTAATCACCTGCTGAGAGGTCTCCGGTCACTTGTTGAGATTGGTGAGAGCTCATTGGTCTCTGTTGATTCGTCCCTCTAGTCATTCAGTGAGAGGTCTATGGTTAGTCACATGTTAAGAGGTCCCTATAGTCACATGTTGAGAAATCCTAATTTATGCTGAGAGGTCTCTTATCACTTGTTGAGAGGTCTCTGGTCAAGTGTAAAGAAAATTTTAATTTTTATTCCACAAACATCTTTGCAATCGTTTTTTTTTTCTTCTTTCTTTCTAAAAACCAAAATCTTAGTATTCCAACTATCACAATGTTACTTTTAATATATGTACCTATTTTAATATTACATTATGTGAAATATGTTATTAATATTTACCCGTGTTTTAGTTTTAAGAGAAGTAGACTAGAATATGAGTGTTTTTTGAATTATAAGGTTAGAACTTATTTTTGTTAAGGTTAAAGCCTCGGAGAATTTAAGGAGAAAATAAGAAGGTTGGAAGTTACACGATTATTACTTTTAAAACTGGCTTTCAGTTTTTTTTTAAAATTAAAAAAAATTATAATTTAAAAAGACATAAATTCTCTTTCAATCTTATTACCGACGCGATATATAGGCGCTATCGCGTTTGTGTGTACGCATTTTCTGGATATGTACGATATTATATTAGTATTTGACGATATTGTAATGTTATTAAGTTAATAAACAAAACAAAATTATATTTATAAAAGTAAAGTGAAATGTATAGAGAAAATATGAGAAAATAATTGTTAATGAATAGGAGAAAAAAGAAGAAGGAGATAAGTAAATAATTTTATAAAATTTGTAAAAGTAACCGTTAATTTTTAAAAATTTAATAAATAATTACATTATAAAGGGTAAAGTTGAAATTATGAAAAGTGGAAAAAAAATCATCTTTATATAGTTATAGATAATTTTGTACAATTTTAATTATAGAGTTAGTTTTTCTTGCTTTTTTTAATTAGAGTTCATTATTAATATATTATTTCATTGCTAATAGAAAATGTTACATGTTTATAAATAGTATATTATTAATTAATTCTTCGTACAATATATTAATTTATTAAATTTAACAAAAAATTATTATTTTAATAAATATCTTTTAATATTTTTCGATAAGGAAGGTGATAAGTCCTAGAGAAGCAACTGTATGTAGACCACTTATTTGTATAACTGTATCAACAAACATAATGTTTTTTACTCTTATTACTTTTCTATCCACCAAGAACAAACTTATATTAAATAAGTTTGAACATGTTTGTTACTACTTCCTTAAATTTAGTTTATATTTTTTAATCTTCATTATTCAAAAATACTTTAGTTACCGAACATTCAACTGCGTGAAGAGGTTCATGTTCAATTGCTAAGAGGTCCCTAATCATTGGTGAAAAGGTCCCTAATCACTAACTGAGAGGTTCCTGATCACTCTTTAATGGGTCCCTGATCATTTTTTGAGAGGTCCTAGTCACTTGTTGAAAGGTCCTTGGTCACTTGTTGAGAGGTCCTTAGTCACTTGCTGAGAGGTCCCTGGTCACTTGCTGAAAAGTTATGGTCTTTGCTGAGAGATCCATGGTCACTTGCTAAGAGGTCCTTGGTCACTTATTGAGAGGTCCTTGGTCACTTGCTGAGAGGTTCCTGATCATTATATGAGAGGTCTCTAGTCACCTGCTGAGAGATCTCTAGTCACTTGTTGAGGTCCCTGGTCACTTGCTGAAAAGTCCATGGTCTCTGTTAAGAGATCCTTAGTCACTTGTTGAGAGGTTCCTGGTTACTATATGAGAAGTCAATGGTCCCCTGTTGAGAGGTCATTATCACTTGTTGAGAGGTCCCTTAACTATGAGAAATTCCTAATCTTTGCTAAGAGGTCCTTAGTCACTTATTGTGAGGTGTCTAATCTCTATTCTGAAGTCTCTCATCCCTACTAAGAGGTCCCTGGTCACTTCTTAATAATTTTTTAGTCTCTACTAAAAGATCCCTAATCGCCATAAATTTAATTATTGAACTATAAGTCTTGATAGGACCAGATTTAACTTGCCATCAGAGTTCGCCAAAACTGAGGTTTGGGTTCAATTACTTTTCAAATTTAGTTTTTCTAATGAAAACTATATTATTTTAATGATCGATTACTTTTGTAATTATTATTATTATTTCTATTTAGGTAATCGGTTGAAATGTCTATGTAAACAAAAATAATTGCGTAGAACAATAGTATATATAAAATATATATATATATATATATATATATATATATATATATATATATATATATATTTTGTTAAGTTATAATTTTTCAAGTGTAAAGAAAATTTTTATTTTATAAATTTCAATTTTATTTCACAAACATATTTGTAAATGTTTTTTTCTTCTTTCTCTCTGAAAAACAAAATCTTAGTATTCCAACGGTCACAAAATTGCTTTTAATATGTGTACCTATTTTGACATTGCATGATGGAAAATTTCTTATTAATGATGAACTGTGTTTTAGTTTTAAGAGAAAGAGACGAAGATATGAGTGTATTTTGAATTAGAATGTTATAACTTATATTTGTTTAGTTTAAATCTTTGGAGAATTTAAAGAGAAAATAAGAAGATTAGAACTTTCCGGATTAGTACTTTTAAAACTAGATTTCAGTCTTTTAAAATTAGAAAAAAAAACTAATTATAATTTAAAAATACTAAAATTATCTTTCAATCCTATAACTTTGAACAATTTTAATTATAGAGTTAGTTTTTCAGTTTTTTTTTAATTAGAGTTCATTATTAATATATTATTTACCTGCGGATAGGAAATGTTATATGTTTATACATAGTATATTTGTACAGTATATTAATTTATTAAATTCAACAAAAGCTTTATTATTTTAATAAATATCTTAGCATTTTTCATCAAGTAAGGTTAGGAATATCAACAAAATTCGTACCAGCGGATATCTACGGATAAAATCTGTCATTGGTAACAAAATGAATATTCGTAGGTAAATGGTACGAGTATTTTTATACTTGCATATTAACATAGCAGGTACAGTATCATAATATCCATACCCGTGGATACTACCTGTTATAATTTAATTTAAATCAAACAAAAATAAAAAAACATGATTAAAATATTAACATATTGATTTTGGATAGTTTATTTTTTATCAATTTGTTTTAAAAAAATAATTCCATTTCTTTGTACACTATCATTCACTCTTATTTAAATGAGTTATTTGTACTTTGTTGTAAATTTATGAATATTTTGCATTGCATTTTTATTTGAATTTATGGTTAAAATATGTTGTTAAATTTTATAATGTTGGCCCCAATGACACAAATAAGTCCAAAATTATGTCAAATTCGATAATGTCGACCCCAACAACACAAATTTTAGAAAACTTATTTTATTTTATTTATAAAAATGACTCTAGATTTTGAACTTGATCCAAATATTTGAATATGAATTTAATCTTAAACCAAATTTTTGTAGTTGGATTTAAAAAAAAAATCAAATTAGTTAGGTAAAAAAAATAATTTAGATCCAAAATCTAATCCAATTATTTGAATTTAAAATAGATTTGAATTAAATCTTTGAAAATCCAATGATCACCCATTTACCAACATATGATAGCAACAATTTAGTAGAAGTTTGTTACAAACAATTCAATTTACACATCATTTCTCGTTGTAGTCCCTATTGTCACTTGTTAAATTCATTTTGGTAATTACGTGTTTAGTTAGTTTAAAAAAATGTTTATAGTTTGCCAAATCCTTTAGTATACATTTGTGTGTAAAAATTCATTGTCTTGGATACGAATGAGAGATAATTATTTAACATGAGATAAAATATATTTTTGTGTACTATAGTAACTTATACGATATTATTCGGCTGTAAAATATTTTATTTGATGAATTTATTAATTTTGTACCATAAATAATGTAAGACCCACTTCTTGTTTGAAGTAAATGAGCTCAACTTTAATGAGTAAGGATCCATAGTCAGTCCACTTACTACTTCAATTTCCTTTTCAGCCACTCACTTTCATATCATCTTAGGTAGTTTACAATGCAATTGGAATTAAAGATATTGATTGTTGCAATTGTTGAGTTTGGTATCATTTATAAACCACATTGAAATGAGTTTGAGAAGATGAAAGTGCAAGATATCAAATTGTGTCGTGGAACAAGTCAAAATCTCACGACCAAGAAGCATATGGTGTGACACTGTTCATTTTCCTACACTGCACACTTTTTGTAAAATGAAGGTTCCCATTTTGTTAACCGTTTGTTAACAGTTGATCTTTAACACATAGTTCTTGACTTTGACTGGTAGGATCTTGAATCAGAGCTCTGTAGTGAGAACAGTTTTTATCGCAAGGTCCCTTTAGTTTAATTGTTGACAACATTGACCTTTTTTGCTTGTTTGGTGCATAACTTTCTCTATAGTTATCCAATTAAGTTGATTCTTGTTGCATTTGGTTCTTGATTCAATCATCTTTAATTTGAATACAAATAAAAAATTGTGGAGTTTTACACAAGTTGCAGTTTTATTTTTAAAATTCCAAATCGTTTGCATAATGTGTTGTTAAGTTGGATTGGATAAAAATTATAAGAATTAGTTATTTTCCAAGAGAGACATATGTTATATGGTTTTTAATATGTGTTTTTCAAATGCTTGTGTGAGAATATAGGAGATCCCATGGGGGATATCCTATCTTATTTAATTAGTATTGTGTTCATTGATATAAGTAGTCAGTACTAGAGGTTTATCTTGATACTCTAATGTTCATTCAAGACTCATGTAGAGAATAATGAGTCATGTGGTGAGAGGGGTAGGAGGTCCTATCTTTAAGAACAACCGTAGGGTTTTTATGACGGTTAAATGGACTAACCTTGTGTGGTAGGATGAAACTCATTGGTAATAACTCTGGAGGTAGTAGAAGTCACCACTAGTGAAAAAACTACCAAGAATCATACATCAATGTCTAGATCTGGATAATTGAGTCTAGAGTGTCATTTTGTGTGATGGGTCAGTGGATATTGCTTAGCTTGGTGTAATTGGGACATTGTTCTGCAATTCTTTTGAGTGTTATATATATAGATGTATTTCTTTTTCTATTTGCAGTTTGGTTACCCTTTCTCTTCGTGTTTGTGTTCTCTGTTTGACTTTTTCTTTTTTGCAATGATCACCAAATACTTGGTGTGAGCAAACGTGGAGATTCTTGGGGATCGTTTAGATGGTGGTGATGTTGCTGTCTAGTTTTATGCGAGGTAGCTAATGCTCTTTTGAGTACCTTTTTGTCGAACGGTTTTATTTTGTATGTTTCTTGCTCTGTGAGCAAATTTCCAGTGTTTAGATTTTGGTGATGACATATGTTTTGTGTTTTAAAGATAACTATAAAGGTTGATTCTTATATACTTTTATTTTCATTTGGTGCTTTATTTGATGTTATAAACATGTGAAATTTTATCTACTAAAATTATTCTATTAATTTGTCGTAAAATATTTTACTTTAATCAATTTTTTTTTATATGTTTATTTTTGTTTTCGTTGTGATTGTATTTAATATATAAGTAAAAGATAATTCAAATTTCAACGAAAATTTCAATCAGGTTTTGATTTATATGAACTTTTATTGTATATGTGTTTTAATTGAAATATATTTTTCTTAAAAACAAAACTCTTTTGTTAACTCTTTTGTTGGACTAAAACCTTAAATTACAGTATAAGTTAATGTTTACTATATTATCGTTTCTTTATTAATATTTTCAACGGTAATGCACACTTCGTTAGGATTCAAATTTGAGAATAATACACGCCAACGAAAAGCAAAACATTAATATAGTTAAAAAAAAAACCTCAGAGTAAATTGAAGATTGTTTGTTATTTCAAGGAGTTAATTAATTATACTCATGATTAGGAGCACTTTGACAGCATTAATTTTGAAAAATTATTGAGGTAATGAATATAATTTACTTTAGAAATACATAAATATAACTTTGGTAGACATTATATATAAAAAAATGTTTTTTTATTTGTCATTTCGTATTCTAATGTTTCATTTCAACTAATTTAGGAATAAGTAAAATTTTACTAAATAATGTTCTTGAAGATTGAACTTGTAGAATGTCCAAAGAATTGGTTATAGAAAAGAAGAAATCCAATTTCTTTTATGAAAGTTTATATAAAAATTACAGATGCTGTTTTTGTTTATTTCATTCGTTAATACTATTCTTTGCCTGGATTCTGATAGACGACGTCGTGGAAGGCAAAGACAACTTCCTGTGGAGACTGAACTGTGTGTGGGTTCCGTTGGTCGTTACTCCCCAAATCCCAATCGCTCTTCGACGGCGGAGATCGGATCTGCTCTGCATCTCTCTCCGACCGAGACGAGAGAGAGTGAGGCGACTCTCCCACACCGCAGTGTCGGCGAGCTGCGAATAACCTGCCAAAAGTGAATATCCATAACACGATGACGACGATGGATCCGCTGATGACGCCGTTGGGGCAAATGCTATTGGAGGAGATCACTCCGGTGGTGATGCTCATTTCAACTCCGTCTGTCGAAGAAGCTTCCCGCAAAAACGGCCTCTCCTTCCTCCAGATGCTAACGCCGTTCTGCTCTTTCGACAACATCGACGGTAATCTCGTTCTCCGCATTCAATCCTTTTTAATTCATTATCCGCTATGCGTTCTCACTCACTAGCATTGTTCCTCATCGTGTAGTGCCTGTTAGGACTGCCAGTGACCAACCCTATCGCCTTCACAAGTTCAAATTGCGCTTGTTCTACGCTTCCGATGTTAAGAGGCCCGATTTGAAGGTAATTAACTGTTCGCGTCTTCTCTTATCAATGCCGTGACCATCGCGTTCTTCGATTTTTTGGATGTGCTTGCTTCGTGGATTTCTTTTGAATGTTCCGCGCTTTCTTTGATGTTTAGGATTTGTCATGTAGTTCTATTTGTGTATCCGTATGTTTTTATTAGGAAGCCAAAGAGCAATTGAAGCAAGTTATCTCGGAGGCAGGGGAGAAAGAGTTTCCTGATTCGAATTCAGATTTGCCGAAAATTAATCTTGAACTTTCCTCGAGTAAGCGAGTTCACTGTATCTATTTTTTTTTTAAATTTTTTTGTGTGTGTTTTGTATGTTCATATACGTCCCTTTATACGGTAAAATAATTATCATTAATTGTTTAATTTATATGTGGATGAATGTTCAGCTATACAACATATTGTTAATATTCATTTTGAATTGTTTGGGCTTGGAATTGAGCTGAGCACGGGCACTGCGTTTTTCAGTTTGATTAAACTGCGTACATGTTATATTTGAATAATTTAATTGAACAAAACAAGCTTGAGCTAATATTAGTGCTATACTACTATGATAGGCTTCACTTGTGCTGGAATGGTGATGCCAAGGTAGTTTAGTTCTGTCATTGTATAGGACCTGGTTTGGTTGACAAATGTTTTTGTAGGTTCCGAATACGAAAATACACCATCCTGGTTCCGGTTTCTCAATAAAGAGCTTGTTCGTGTGGCTTCCTTTTCAGACCATGAAGCTTTTGACCATCCCGTGATATGTAAGATTTGGAATCAGTCAGACTTCTTCTTTTGTGTTCGTATTTTCTCTTTCATAGTAGTATAATAGTATCTCTACGTAATTTGATGTTGAATTTTTCTTCTACTTTCTTTCTTCTGAATGTATTTTTTTGGATATATTTGTCTTTCCCCTGAAAATAATTTGCAGGTCTTCTTGCTGTCTCTTCTAAGGATGAGCAACCTATTAACAGATTTGTTGACTTTTTTAATACCAATAAGCTTCCTTCCCTTCTTAATGATGGTGCAATGGATCCAAAAGTTTCAAAGCATTACTTGTTAGTGCATGATAATCAAGATGGTCCTGCAGACAGGTATAAATAATGCAATTTTTTTGTTTGGTTTGAAGAGCTTTTTAAATCTGCATATACTTGGAACATGAAGTAGTTGCCAATAATCTTTACTTCATGTCATTCTGTTAGATATACTCATGTTTTGGTGTTTAATAAAAATTGCTTGGCCTGACATTTTTTAGAAGACCCTTAAATTGCAACTCAACGGGCACGTTTCACGGGGGACATTGGGAATATTCTTTGGTGTTTGTAGAAGAGTATTTATATTTATACTTCTGGAAATTTTCTTCTAATTCTTTCTTCACTATTCTTACTCTCTCCTAACCATGAGTTATTCCTTTGTGAAAACCTGTTTTCGAAATCCATAGCTACCTCTAAAGGTTTTCTGAATGAACTCTGGTATTAAAAAGATACAAATGACCATGCTGCAATATTTCAGGCTTCACATTGCTCTGTTTGTTTTATTTGTGTTATGCGTTGTTCTAGCACAGAATCTATCGGGCACCTGTTCGTTCCTTGCAAGAGAGACAATTTTTGACCAAGCAATTTTGTTTGTCGCTTTTGAAAATCTGTGTTTTTCTCTCTTATCTATTTTTACCGTATAACTCTAACATTCTCAATATCTTGAATACTTATACTATTCCACTTTGAAGAAGGAGGTTTGTATGATGTGTAGATTTGTATGAAAATAATCTGAAATTTCACTGCTAGTTTCATATTGTGGGAGTGAACATAACAAAATCCATATCCCACCAGATTATGTTTGTAACATAGATCAAGTGATGTTATTGGCATAGTTAAATACCAAGTCCTCAAAGATGTTTATCATGACATTCCTTTTAATAAATTACATTGTCCTTCTTGATCTCCCTCTCCTCTGTTTCATAGGACTAAAAGCCATGCAAATTATTCTACCCACTGTTGTTTTCAGTAGCCTTCTTTGTAATTGTTCAAACTATTTTAACTGATTTTCTTTCATTTTTCCTCAATTGTGAAACATTAATGAATATCTTCTTGTATACAATCATTTTGTATATTATCCTTTCCCGTGTTACCTTACCACACCTCCATCATAACATTCTCATATTTTTTCTTGTTCCTTTGAAGTCCAAGACACATGGCGAAATGATGAAACTTGTCCTTGAGCTTGATAAATGCTTTGCAGTCTCCATGTTTTTTTTTTCTATTTTGGTCATCTCGCATGCTCCTATGTGTGTCCTAACATTTTATAGCATTAGTCCCAAATATTTTAAATGTTACAAATTTGTGGGATGACATCTCCCATTTTTACTTCCAAGTCATATTCCCCTTGTTTCTTTCCAAAATTGTTAGCCATATAGTTTGTCTTATAATTATTCATACTTAAGTGAAAACCCTTCGTTTCCAAAAGTTGGGTCCAAAGCTAAAGTTTGAAGGTAATCACCTCCTTTGCTCAATCAAATGATGTTATATGCAAAAATGCATGCAATTAGGGATAAACCTTTGTATGTTCTGGGTAAGTAGAACCAAAGCTAGATTACTTAAGGATGATTAAAGTAGGACTTATGGGTGGATGAGTCTTGACGTAATCCTATCTTAATCAGAAAAAGTCTTTAGTCTCTCACCTTTTGGAGTTTTCACACCAGTCTGGATATAATAAGCATACATATGAACTAATGTCTTCCAAGGTTTGCCATAACACTTCCCCGCTCTTGATCACAAGCTTTTTCTAAGTTAATAAAAACCATATGTAAGTCTCTCTTTTTGCTTCAGTAACTTTCTATCAACCCCCATAAAAGATAAATGCTTTCTTCTACTCTAGACTTTCTTGAGAAAAAACCAAATTGATTCTTTGCAATTCTTGTTTCTTCTCTTAATATATGCTCAACCACTTCTCAAAATTTCATAGTGAGAGTGACCATTGAAACTGAAGATTGCTTTATTAAGGAAAGAGAGTGAAACCTTGGATGTTGTTTGCTGCCTATGAAGCCTGGATACAGACACGGACACGGACATAGAGATGCAGCTAAATTGAGAAATATAGGACACGAGTCACGGCATGTATATACATATTATTTTCAAACTTTTAACTAACACATTGTCAACTAACACAAAAATGAATCTAATTTATCTATCTAATATCCATAAAAGTGAAAAGTAGTGATCATATAATACTTTTTCCTTATTTTTATAATCATAATAGAAACTTATGTGATAAATTTGCAAGTTTATGGGTTTTTTAGAAAATCATTGAATTTGTGGTTATTAACATTATCTTGGAGTCATGTCAAAATCATGTTAAAGACAAAAAAAATGTCTTTCAAATTGGACACTTACTAATACGTGTCGTATGAGTGTCAGTGTCCGATATGTGTCAGATACGGGACAAGCCATTAATGAGGCGTGTCCGGGCTTCATACTGCAACTTAATGCAATCTTGGATCTTCTCTATTCAATAATTTTATTTGGAAAGATATATAGTTATATGTACTTTTAGACTTATTTGAGTTCTTATTCTTCTTCAACAGAGCAAGTAAAATATTGACAGAAATGAGGAGTACATTTGGTACAAGCGATTGTACGTTGCTTTGTATTAATTCATCCCTGGATGGTCCATTCAAACATCAAGATAATCCTTGGGCTTCATACGTAAGTTTGTTTGGCAAGGACTTGTAGCTTTCTTTTCCAGAAGAAAAAATTGATTATTTTGTTCATTTTCCTTGCCTCATGCTTTGTGCTTTTTCTTGTCTTCTGGAACGTATGTTAAAAATTATATATAATTTTGGTTCCACTTATATGGAAGTATGCAATTTAGGCTGTTGTCTCCTGAAATCTGTGACAGATAACTAATTCCTCATCTAGTCCCACTCAAGATCTTGGTTGCTTTCTTAAAATGGATGATATCGATGAGGTATTTGGCTTTTGCTACCAGAAAGACTGTTAGATTCATTATATTGGATTTATGATTACATTATACCTGCATTTTTTTGCTACCCATTTTTGTTGCCTGAGTACAGATTAAAGTTCTAATGCAAGATTTATCATCTAAGCACATCATTCCAAATATGGAGCAAAAAATTCGTATACTCAACCAACAGGTTTATTAAGTTTAGCCCCTTTTTGAATTCATGGTTTTTGAATTTGTTAATCCAGACCCTAGGTTAAATATTTTGACCTATATTGTGATTGTCCCTCACCATTTTCTTTTTACTTTCTTTTGTTTAGGTTTCCGCAACACGGAAAGGGTTTAGAAACCAAATAAAAAATTTATGGTGGAGAAAAGGGAAAGAAGATGGTGCAGATTCTCTCAATGGTCCTGCGTATGTTAAACTTATTTATATCTTATGGTGGAATATACTAGAATGCTATGTATAATTCGATTTCTTCCATTTTTCTGATATGGTTTTGGTTTTCATTGTTGAAGGTATAACTTTAATTCCATTGAATCCCAGATTCGAGTTTTGGGTGATTATGCTTTCATGTTACGAGATTATGAACTTGCCTTGTCAAATTATCGCCTAATTTCCACAGATTACAAGATTGATAAAGCTTGGAAGCGCTATGCTGGTGTGCAGGTAATTATTGTTATTATTTTTCATATTCCAATTGCTGAGGGCTTTCAGATGATGATGCATGGTTTGAATATCTATTACCCTTTTGACATGTTCCTACGGAGGGATTTATTTATTTTTCTTAAAATATGAAATATTGAAACGCTGGAAATATTGTAGATGAGATACTCTACATGGTTCATTGCTTGTCATCTTGAATTAAATTAAAGTCAAAATGATCTGAGTGACTTCTAAGTAAAGGTTACAGATGAACTTTGTGCCATTTGCATTAGTCATGCTTATTGTTAAAGATGTTCTTTGACATTGTTGTTTTGTTGTTGTTCATCCTTATTGGCATTTACCGTGTCTTTCCCTGCAAAATAATTTTAAGAAGAAACCCATACTCTTTGGTTTGTTCCTTTTCTTAGTCTTATAGTTCCTTAACATTGATTTTTCCAATACATAAGCTTTTCTGATAGTAGGTTGTTCTAAATTGCATCACTCTAATACATTATTTTTCAGGAAATGATGGGGCTTACTTACTTCATATTGGATCAATCAAGAAAGGAAGCTGAGTATTGCATGGAAAACGCATTTAACACATATTTAGTATGTATGGTTTATTTTGGACCATGAGAAAGATTGTGTAACGTTTTTATTTTCTTCTACGAGGGCACTGTTACTGGTATATACCATTCACATTCTCTTTTTGATCAATTAACTTAACATGTTCAGAAACTTGGATCATTGGGTCAGCTAAATGCAACACGATGTGGCCTGTGGTGGATAGAAATGTTAAAGGCACGTGATCAATATAAGGAGGCAGCTACTGTTTATTTTCGTATTTGTGGTGAGGTAGTACTTTTTTTTTTTCTGAAAATAAAAAAATTGTAATTTTTTATTATTGTTTTCCGCTGTTGACCAATTTGTTGTCTTAGGATATCCTACATTCTGCTGTGATGCTTGAACAAGCATCATACTGCTACTTGTTGTCTAAACCCTCCATGTTACGCAAATATGGATTTCATCTAGTGCTTTCTGGTGAGCAGTATAAAAAGTGTGATCAGGTACATTGGAATATCAACAATATGCAGACACCCCCCATACTAATTTAATAATGTATTGTTTTTCCCTGCTAATTTCATTTATATTTGATCTTCACATGCTCAGATTAAACATGCAATTCGAACCTACAGATGTGCTCTTTCTGTTTTCAAAGGAACTACTTGGAGTTATATCAATGATCATGTTCATTTCCATATAGGACAGTAAGTTATACTAGGTTCATTTCCATATTGTGAGTTTTTTTATCAAGAAGCATGTCCTCTACATTCTTTGAACTTTCTTAATTGAGATGGTTGCTTTAGGTGGTATGCTTCCCTTGGGATGTATGACGTAGCTGTCAAGCATATGACAGAAATTTTGTACTGTAGCCACCAGTCCAAGACAACACAGGAATTATTCCTAAGCGACTTTCTTCAAATTGTGCAGGTGCTAGTGCTTTATTAATATTTTCTGAAATTTTGTTGTTTATAATCCCTAAATTAAGAGAAATCTATAATTTCACTGTTTAATGTATCTTGATGCTTGGACAGAAGCTAATTAATTTGACAGTTGTCTTAATTTTGTGTACTGTAGAAAACTGGACGGACATTTGAGGTAACAAAACTTCAATTGCCTGTAATCAACATCTCTACACTCAGGGTAATACACGAAGATCACCGGACCTTCGGATCTCCTTCAGCTGTAAGTAGAATCCAATTCTGTGCTTCCCCATTTTGTGAGGGGATTTGCGATAGAATTATGCATGAAATATTTATTGTTTGGGAACAATTAAGCATCTGACTAGTTAAAGATGTTCAAAAAGTTGTTAATGAGAGTAGCCACTCATTGACTAATGGGCATCTTGGGTGGTTAAGCTTTTATTCCAGTAATTTTTTTTTTCTTTTTAATTTTACGTTGTCCTTCATTTTCAGTTTGAGGTGAATTTTTCCTTCCTTGTTCTCTGACCTCATTGAAAGGCGTGAAACACCTTATCTCATAAAGGACTTTACCTTATTGTTAAGAACTACGGATCAGATAAGAATAAACTACTAAAGAATCATTCTAGTTATAATGCCGTGTCCAGCAATCTTAGTCACTTATTATGGCTAATTTATTTGATTTACCATGAAGTTAGCCTAGATTTGCTTTGAACAATTTAAATAAACTACTGAGTGGGCCACATATATCCCCCAATTTTAGTCCAAAACATTCTATACCATGTGAGCTGTAGAAGCACTCTTTTTGTGATAATCAATTCATTCAACAGAGATTATGGAGGGCTCTGTATAAATCCTTGCTGGGGTGATTGCTAGCAATGAGTAGAAATTATGCTTCTTTCATTGTGTGGTTTGAAAAGGGACATTTAGGATTTTGTTTTTCTTGCTCTATTCAATTTTTGTTATAGCCACTATACTATGGGTTTTCATTGTTATGCTTGTGTTACTAGTTAACGGCTGTAGTTTGATGCTTGAAGTGTCACCACTCTCTGGTAACTATCATTTCAGGCTAACATTAGAGAAGGCTTGTGGCGTTCTTTGGAGGAAGAAATGCTACCGTCATTCTCTGCTGCCAAGACTAATTGGTTGGAGTTGCAATCAAAGCTTATATTAAAAAAGCATAATCAAAATGTTTGTGTTGCAGGCGGTATGTGGTAGAGGTTCATCTGAGATTGATAATTGAATCCTTATATTTCTTGTTATTACTTTTAATTTCATTCTATTTCTTTTACAATTCTCTCTTCAATCAATGATTATTAGAGGATAAAAACTTCATCTGCTGTCTTATATTTTATGTGATAGCCATATTGTTCTGGCTTCATGAAAGTAATGATGTTATAGTAGATTTAAAGGAATGGAAAAATAAAAGTGATGCTTGTTTGAATCATATGTTTATATTATAATTCTATATGTGGGTTACAGTTCTTGTTCAAACTGCTACCAATACATGTTTTCTTACTGTTAGAGATATGATTTTGTTTATGTTAGAGATATGATTTGATAACATTAAGTAGGGAGATATGATATGATTTGATAGCGAAATATCTTACCAAATATTTCCTATTATTAGATATTATTTTGTTCCTTGTTATTGTATCTCATGTTCATTGTGAATAATAACAATCATGTGTGTGCATAACACACAAAATTCATTAAATTCCTTTTCAATTCCTCTCTTCTTAACATCTTGCTAGAGCAAACCATCTTTCGTGATCTGACCTCTTTTGTCACTAATCCTTTCAAATATTACTATCATTAAGCCTTTCCAGCAGAAGTTGGTTTGCTTTTTTAGAATGCTCATAGTTTATAAATATATACTCGTAATGTTATTGTAGATACACCATGTTTTTTGTTTTTGTATTAAGCAGACGTCTAACCTTTGTGGAATTTTTACATGGATTCTGAGTTATATCTCGTAATGTAGCTGGGAGAAGTGATCTTTGCCCTTTTTGAAGTTGGGTTATATTTTGTTTCCTTTTCTTCTCCAATGTGTGTATTCCCTTTGCATCCTTGAAACACTTATAAATTAAACATGTATAGGTACACATCTTTAGTAATAGTTTTTTTCCTGAAAGATTAGGAAACTAACTAAAAAAACGATTTATTCAAAGCATATTGAATCAAATAGACATTAATTTTTTAGGGAGTCCCAATTTTAAGCCACAAACATCATCAGGTTAAATTCTATTATGACTTAAATGATTATTAGTTGTTAAAGACCCTGTGGTCTGCATTTAGACCGTCAGGAGTGGAACAAGGGTACCTGAAGTGTTGTAAATTGTAGTATGTAGAAGTTGCAATAATACCCAGTGGTTTTAGCATGTAGACGTTGTAATCATGTGTTAAAACTTCAAATAATTCCCATATTTCATCATCATACCTGTATTATAGAAGATAGGATGCATTTAAGCAGGTCAACCGATTCCGTTAGCTTAGGGAATTGGATTGAACTCCCAGTTTATGAAGTGATTGATTGTTACTTGAAATTATTTGAAAATTTGATGAGCGGAGGACTTTCTAGTGTAAAATCCTGCTGATAGTAGTGTAAAATATATAAGTATGAAGGGTATATTTTTAAAAAATTGGACGTCTGTTATGTATTTTTAAAGTTAAGGAATTGGAACAATATGTTGACTTTTCCCTCCTTGATGTATTATTGGTGCATCGTTTATTTTTTTGCACCCATTTGCAGAAGCTGTGAAGGTGACTATTGAATTTAAAAATCCTCTGCAAATCTCAATTCCCATATCTACTGTTACACTCGTATGCAAGTATTCTTCCAGTACTGATGAAGTGATATCAAGTAAGCTATGAATGTCAGTTTATATCTTCACCCATTTTTTTTTTTTTTTTTATATTTACTCATTAGTAATACTCTGTTATGGGTATGGATACTACAGATGAAAATGAGTCAAGTATGGAGAAAGATAATAAAGTTGACCGCTTTAGAAATATGAGCTCTGACAATTCCTCATTTATGGTGTCTGAGGTTGATTTCTTACTAGGAGGTGGTGAAACAACCATGGTGAGTTTGTTTTGTTTCAGACACAAATTATAGCATGGGAGATCTTCTCTTGACTAAAATTATGCAAATTGTGGGAAATCAAGAAATTTATTTTCCATCTTAATTTTGTGCATATCTCCAATTAAATTGGAGCTTAAGTAGAATGGCCCTAGACTTCTGTCGTGGAAGATGAAGATAAGTGTTCCTTTTGGCAAGGTGAAAATGAAGCTCTCAGATGATGTATATCTTTTTTGTTCAGATTGTCTACCTTAAGAATACAGCTGACTAAAATATTAATGAGAAAGAGAAAAAATGGTGTTCTGTTTTCTTTTCTTTTTTTTTTATTGTGAAATTTGAGTTTAAAATTGAGGTTGAATGGATTAAAAACAGGTAATCCTACTTGTTGTGATTGTCTATTTGGATGTTAATTTATGACTTTTAAAACGATTATTTTATAGAAGTTGTGTGAGAAATGAAAAGAAAAAAAAAGTATGAGAATAGAAAACTCTTGAAAATGTTTGCGTGAACCACAACTGGCATACTGCAGAGTTCTATCATTATTTCTCTCTCCCTCCAAACCTTTAAAACGTATCTTGAGAAATTGCTCCAAGTTAGAAAGACACTCTTAACACTCCAAAATCTTCTGTTCTTTTAGAAAGTGACAATGAACATAAGAGAATGTCATGATTTTTCCTATTTTTGCCCTTGTTAGTTCAAAAATAACTAAGGTGCATACACTAAAAAATGAATGGGGTGCAATTTAGGGGTTTGGTATCAAGAAGAGCGAAGGGAAAGCGATCTGTACTGTGTAACTAACTGCTGAGCTTGCAGTAGGGAGGGTAGAGAAAACGTGATTTGTTTATATGGGGTCTAAGGCTAGGGAGCGAGATTGGAGAGGCTAGTCTGGGACTTTTGGGAGAGACCTAAGTGCCCAGGACATGTCCTTTTCCCGTTGAATTTCCTTTTTCATCAGTCTTCAGCATTCAGGCATAATACATTGATATTACTGTGAATTTCCATCTCCTTTTCTGCTATATGTAGCTATCTTTTTATACAATTATGTGATCATTTGTTATGTGTGTATTCTATTTTTAAGTTATCATTTTTGCAAAATTAGCATTGTGTAGTACTTGTTTTCCAGATCCAACTATCAGCTACTCCCAAGGAAGAGGGTACTCTTGAAATTATTGGTGTTAGGTGGAAACTGTCTGGGACAATTGTGGGCTTTTACAACTTTGAGTTGGGTCAACCAAAGAAGAATATTTTAAAAAGAAGGAAAACAAAGCACCTTCCAAATGAGAAATTTAAATTTATGGTGATTAAGGTGCATGCTCTTATCCTTCAATTTCTCATTATTGTATTTTTTCCACATGAATCTCGCAGTCTCTAAGTTTGGACTAAAACAGTTTTTTCTTTTCCAAAATCCCAGAGCATACCCAAGCTTCAGGGTTCCATCCACCCTTTACCTGGAAAGGCATATGCTGGAGATTTACGGCAACTTGTTTTGGAATTGAGGAATCCATCGGAGTTTCCTGTTAAGGTACCATGTTTGGAGTTAACTTGCTCTAAGAAAACTTCTTAAACAATTTCAATCATAAACTTCCATGTGGATTATCAAGATGCTTAATGAGTATGATGTACTTTTAATGAAAATATTGCATAAATAATATAGAAGATTAAGTACGGTGCGTGAACAATTATAACAATTAAAAAAGGATGATTCAAGCCCTATTATTAAATACTTCTTTCCTGTGTTTCTTTTCTTGAAGTTCATTAATTTTCCATTTCTCTTTTCAGACCTGTTTTCTCATTTCTTTCATTTTCCTTTCTGTTTAACACATGTTGGTCAACATGATCTTAATACCAAACAACATTGTCTCCCTGACGGGTAGTATGTTATTTCTCTCTTGCAAAATTGAGTCTAGAGCTCTTTAGTATTTTTTAGCCGATAATCAGTTAGTTCAACATTAAAAGGAAACAATAATCAATTAGCAACATAACCCTAATTTAGACTGACATATCTGAACTCAAAAACCGGTTGAATGGATCTAATCAATTTGCTGTCCAGCTTTAATTGATTATGAAGCTTATGGAACTAACCTCATCAATTAGCAACTTAGATCTGATCAATAAGGAAGCTCCTACAGACCTCATTTTGTTCTTTTGCATGCCATAATTGATTAGCATCCCCGTTGTCATTTTGAGATTTCTTGTTCTAAGGGATTCAACACCAAAGTTTTTCTCTGATATTCATGCTTCAATGATTCAAGGGCTAACAATGTTTTTAGTCCTTAAATTATAACGTGATTTTGGTATTCATTCCTATCTCAAACTTTGGTCCTGTTAGATCCCCATACTTAAGAAATGCATGAGTATAATCCTCCTCGCTAATGGTATTAACTGATTTTTCGCGTGATAAATGATGAATCTCACTAACCTTTTAAGACATTAACTTTTAAGACGTTGACAAGAGGGGAACTTATGGACTACATTCAATGTGATTTGTCATTTGTCATGTCAAAAAATAGTTAACACCGTTGGGTGAAAATGATTGCATCTATGCATTTCTTAAGTATAAGGACCTAACAAGATGAAAGTTTGAGATAGCGACGAAAACCAAAATTGCGTTATAGTTTAGAGACCAAAAGCATAGTTAATCGATGATTTAAACTATGTTTTAAGATTGGTTAGCCTCATTTTATCAACATACTCAAGATTTTTCAAAATGTTACAGCAAGAAATAAACCTCAGTTTTTACTTTGTCCTTTCAGCATTGTTGGAACATCCATAAGAGAGGTTTCTGCATACCCAATATGGGATCTGCATGCATGATCCTTAAAAGCTATTGTTTTAAATGTTTTGGGTCCCCATTTCAAAAGCTATGGTATGTCATTATCATAGGTGGTGATGATGTTACAATGGTGTGACATTTCATATGCACATTCTATCCTCTGTGGAAGCAAGATAATGATGATTGAAATTAGGTATTTTAAAATAGTGAGGGAGCAGAACTTGAAAAACACAATAAGAAACCAAAATATTAAAAAAAAGTACTATATTCGAAGGACTATAAATATATTTAAGCCAATATTTATATAGCAATTACTTTTAAAATGTGTATATATATATATATATATATATATATATATATATAATATGCTAATGAGAGAAAAGTATTCAATAAAAGGAGCATTTATTATTTTGAAAACACAAACTATTAAATACCTGCTACTATATAAGGATATTGAATGTATTTTAGTAAGATGCTTTGAATGTTCTTTTACTAGTTTCCTTGTTAGCACGACCTTGTATTGGATTGAACTTCAGATCTTTCTTCCTCCTTTCTCTTGCATACTGTTTTTTTCTTTATATATTTTCTCATTTGTGGTTTTTTCAGAATCTGAAGATGAAGATAAGTCATCCTAGGTTCCTTATAATTGGGAAGCAGGAAAATATGATGTCGGAGTTTCCTGCATGTTTAAGAAAGAATACAGATTCAGTCCAAAGTGTTATGCATGATAATCCTAATATCACTACTGACACAGTATTTTTGTTTCCAGAGGTCAGTATTGTCATGTCATTCTAATTTGGCTCCTGTTGACTTCTTGATCACATGATTTACGCTTCCTTTCAGGGTACATCAGTTCAAGGTGAAACACCTTTCTTGTGGCCTCTTTGGTTTAGGGCTGCTGTTCCAGGTGATATATCTCTTTGCATGAGCATATATTATGAGATAGGAGATGTATCAAGTATCATCAAGTATCGCACTCTACGCTTGCATTACAATGTGCAGGTTAGTATAATGAACACCGAAGGAAACTTTTAGGCTTCATTGGTTTTAGTTTCTTTATATTGTAATATCTTTTTTTTTCTCTTTTCTTTTTTGGTGGCTAGAAAATTTTATTGAATGGTTGTGTTTTATGCTGCGTTATGAATTTAGAAAATATGAAGTTGCATGCATGACATAGCTCTAGTTAATTCTCAAGTACCAAATTTTGGTGGTTGTAGGTGTTACCGTCATTGGATGTCTCATTTCAAATCTGTCCTTTCCGATCAAGATTGGAAGAATTTCTTGTTCGATTGGATGTTGTTAATAAGACTAGCTCAGAAAGTTTCCAAGTTTGTCAGTTGTCATCAGTTGGTCACCAATGGGAAATCTCATTAGTTCAAGCTCCGGATAGTATTTTTCCTTCACAATCATTGATGGCTGGTCAAGCAATATCATGTTTCTATACACTAAAGGTTTGTGCGATAGGTTTTGATATTTGTGATTCATCGTTTTAACATGATTATTTTGTTATGAAATTGGGTTTCATTTGAGAGGTTCTATGAAATTGTGAAAAGATGGATGAGTAATTCGTGAATCGGTTTAATATAAATATTTTATCAATGATGTATACGTTAAACACAATTTATGGGGGTAATTCCAAAGCCGTGACTTGAAAGAAAATGTTGAACAATATGAAGTTTCTTAGTAGCGGTTATTTTGTTATCCATCTTCTGCAGCTTGAGGCCTAAATGTTTCAGACCAATAACTATGTTGTTTCAGAAATACATTATTGTAGATAATTTTTTTTTGTGATGGATGATTGGTGGCAAAGAGAATATGAAATTGATCTTTAGTGCAAAAATAGCCATTAAAAGAGTAAAATGATTGGTAAGATGGGAAATTTTGATACAGATATTCAGGGATGGTCCACACATGTTAGTATTTTAGAATCTGCATGTTCAAATGCCTAGTTATCTGAGCTTGCCTGTTTTCACTTGATATTATCTGAAAGAGTGTGCTTGCAAACTTGACTTTGGATGATCTTGATTTAACAAAATTGATTTTGTTTGAAGTGATTTATGTATGAAAACTTTTATTTCAAATGCAAGTTAGTATTCAAACATAATATGGGTTGCTCAACCCAGCATCAAAGCTACATTTTCACTTCGACTCAATCATGCTTTTATGTCCAAACTTGATTTTAACTTCATGCAAACAGAAGTTTTTTATAAAACCCTGTTTATATTTTCCCAACACACGTGTGGGTAGTTCTAACTCCCCAGATTATGTTAGCAGAATTATTCTATCATGTATCCTCTGTTTATTTACTTGTACAAAATGTTGTTACTAGTTGAAATCTGTATGCTCGTGTATGTGTGATTATTAAGGTTGCTGAATTATGTTATTCCTTGCCCTCAGAAATCAAGAAGGCTTTCGACATTGGGGGATGACGTGTCTACATCCCCTGTCAGAAGTGATGCAAGATTGGTACCACAAATCATTGAGGATATAGTTTATGATGTAAATAGTGCACCTTTGGTCAATTTCCACCATCATGAAAGATTGCAGCAGGAAGTTTCATCCAAGGTAAATGTTTATTTTGTTTTTACGATAAGTCCAATTAAAATGTATCGTTTTTGTAATTTGAATTCCATATCTTTTAGGCTATGCTTGATTGTGCTGGTGAAAGTTGGAGGTTAGAAAGCAAATTATGGCATAAAAATAATTCTTATCCAAGACTTAAAATGTATTTTAATATATATATATATATATATATATATATATATATATATATATATATATATATATATGTTATACCCTATCTAAGCCAGAGTGAAGTGATATTCTCTGCATATTTTCCAGCTGCTCAAGCTCATACACTTTTTCTATTACCATATTCTTTTAAATAACATAAATATTTAAAGTGATTTTTTCCTTTCCCATAAATTTACATTGGGATATATTTATCTTCTTCCATTCTCAGCCCGTGGTTGCACAAAGATTGGGTCGTGCTACTGCACTAATAGTTTCTTTGCTTCCTTATCCTTTTTTGTTTTAATTATTTTTCACAGTTCATACATGTTTTGTCATCCTATTTGATCATAGTGAGGCCTCAACTTTCAAGTAGGATAAAACAAGTATCAATTTCAATAGCTAGGAGAATATTTTTATCTATTTTTCATATTTTAGTACATTTAACTTTTTTTTTGTTGGTTAACTAACTAGCAAGATAGATATTTCAATTTCAATATCGGTACAAATTTAATATATATATATATATATATATATATTTTTTTTTTTTTTATTTCACTTCGACAGAAACAGGCTTAGGTTCTAGGTTTTAGGAATTTGAAAGTTTAAAGGACAAATTTGTTTGCCAGTGTCATACGACATCAACAGGCTTAGGTTCTAGGTTTTAGGAATTTGAAAGTTTAAAGGACAAATTTGTTTACCAGTGTCATAGGACGTCAACAGGCTTAGGTTCTCGGTTTTAGGAATTTGAAAGTTTAAAGGACAAATTTGTTTGCCAATGTCATAGGACATTTAATATTGACTGTTACAAAAGTCTTGAGACTATTTATTGTTTTATCTCCTTTACCGATACGAGCTTCATCTGTTTGTATGGTCAGGGTGACATAAATACTGTGGATTTTGTATTAATCTATCGGCCATTTAGGAGTAGCGACGATCCTGGTTTATCCACTCCTTCGTCTGTAATGTCCCATCACGCGTGCCACTTCAGGTATGTGTCTTTCACACATTATGCTTCTAATTTTGACTTCATAATAAATTTTAAATATCCATATGTATGTTATTTACTAGTCTTTGGTGGCATTATCTTAATACGTTTCTGTCTTCTGTTAGTACTGCTAGCACGGGCCCCATTTCATGGCTAGTGGATGGACCTCAAACCATGCATCACGACTTCTCCGCATCATTCTGTGAAATAAATATGAAGATGCATATTTACAATTCATCTGGCGCCACTACTTTTGTACGCATTGACACCTTAGATTCAGCTGGTAATGGTGGACATATAAACAGTGTAAATGTGGTTCAATCTGCAACTACCGATAACCAAGCAGGATGGCACGATATCACCCCAGTGAATGAACTTAAAGTCACCTCAAATGCTCTCGAAACCCAATCAGGAAAAGCACTATCATTGGAAAGTGCCTCCTCATATATTTGGTCTGGATCAAGCTCAACCCATCTCAACATTGAGGCCATGTCCTCGGTAGAAATTCCTCTTCAGATCTGTGTATTCTCTCCTGGGACATATGATCTGTCAAATTACGTTTTGAATTGGAAACTTCCATCCAATGGACAGGGAGATAGTGATGAAAAGAGGCAGCATTCAGGCCAGTGCCAGGGGTATAAATATTATCTTACCGTTCTCCAGTCCACTTGAGAAGTTTGTAAATGTTTTTGCTGTTTGTTTATCTCATGCTAGAATTTAGATGAGTTGTAGCCGGGGCTGTACATATTATATACATTTCCATGTATTGTTAAAATGTCTTTAGGTACTAGGAGCAGTGTAAAAGTTCGGTGGATAAAGTGGTGAAATCAACTTTTTTATCCGAACAATAACGACGGTGGCAACCTACAATTCATCGAACAGGTTGGCTGGCGTATTTGGACGGGCCAAGTTTGAGGAAAAAAAAGTTATATAAGAAAGTATTTTTACGAAGACTTAACAATTTTTTGCTTGCCCCCGGTTAAGTAGGGATGGATGGAATTGCAGAGTGGACGTAGCACAGGTAATCAAATGAGAGTTTTTCATCCCTTACCCCTGTAGGCCGGGTAACGCGTCACCAGCGCAAGAATTGGTTACACTTGCACCAAATGTTTTCAGCGTACTTCAACGAGGATAGGATCAGTTATTCTTTCTAATTTTTCTACATACAATCCAAGCAGCTCAGATTGCTTAGTTTTCTACATACAGTTATTCTTCTAAACTGTAACAAAATTATTTCACTATTATAGGATATGGCATTTTATTGTTATAATAGCTTCATTTCTTTTATTCAGTGTTAACAGAAGGATCGTAGCGAATACCTGAAAAACCCAACTCAGTTGACGAGGTTAATTGCATTACTCATGAATTTGAGTGAGAAATAGGTTTGCCTTGTTGGAGCTGAAAAAGAAAATGCTAACTATCATATCATTTTGCGAAAGATAGTCACTACTTTATCATCGCCATCATTTAAATTAGAACAAATCTCCCGCTCCTATAATGCATTACTTTTTTTATTCAAAAGAAAGTGTCACATAAGTGAGTGTTTTAGCATCTTGTTTTTTAGTTTACCCATTATTTTAATGTATAATGGCATGTTAACGTATTACCAAAAAAATTAGAAATGGCATCGTCTCTTGACAACTTTTCACAAAAAGAGGTTTTGATGTTTTAATTATAATTCTTTTTCTTTAACGCATTGATATATTGTTATATATTTAATGAATTGGTATAATGTGAGAAACTTAAAAAAAAGATGAGAATAAAAAAACTCGTAAAGAAGTTCTGGGATAAAGTTTACAAAATTGATATAGTTCAATAGTAAAAGAACAAGTCAGAGGATTTTTATTTATTTTTTGATAAAATGCACATTTTTGCAAACTTTTAGAATATTGAATGATTGTAGTTTTGATTGAAGTGAATATTTCATATATTTCTTACATAATTCACATTATAGACGATCCTTTGATTTGAGAAAAAAAAAAAACAGAGAAGGATGATAAAAAAATGGACTTTTTATGGCACATAAAAGAAGGGGAAGAATAGATAAAATGTATGTCAAAGCTGACTTGATTTATAAACATAAGGATTTAATTCACGTGAGCAGTGCAGAGTTACCGTAAACACGTTAAACGTGACATGTGATGGGTAAAGATAGTAAGAAAGCGGGTAAGTCCACATATCCGTTATCTCAGAAAATTGGAGATGAGACAAAATGTAGGAACTCATTAGGTTTGGAGTATAAGAATAAAGATAAATTTATTCTTTAAAGATGCTTATAAATAAAGAAAACTTGTCGCATCCCTAATGGTTTATTATACAAAAAATTCAAATATTGATAAATGTACAGGAAGGATATTACTAATTTATTATTTGATATTTCTTTTCGTAATTATGTTATTTGTTGGTAAAGTGAGATGACACGAAATATTCAACATTCAGACTGAATTCGATTTATTTATATTTGACAAATATCAGCAATACAATGATATGTTTTAACGTGTATTTATATGACTAGATAACATTTATGCAAAAATCACAATAAAAATAGAAAATAAGACTCACCTAGTTTGCATTTAGGGATGTTAATGGGCGGGTAGGGTACGGGTAGTAGCTCCCTGTATCTGTACTCATATCTGTCGGGTATCCGTTATACGGGTACCCGTCTATTTTTTTCATATCTGCAGGTATCCATGAGTATCCGCAGATATTTACAAAAATTATTTAAAAAAATATATTTAATCATAAATTCAAATAAAATAAAATACATCACTGTTATAAATTTTAAATAAAGTTCAAACAAACTCAAGTCCAAATAATTACAAAAATAAATATAAAATGACGTTCAACACAATAAAAATTCTTTAATTAGTGTTTTGATCAACAAATCCACTTTCTCCGATTGATTCCTGAAAAATAATCAAATAATAAATCCCAAATGTCACGTGTCAAGTATTCTTATTTTGATTCCATCATTTGACAACAAGTATACCATACATACCATAAACGTCAGTGTCTATATAGGGTTTGATGTATATGTCCAATTTCAAAGAAGGAAAAAAGAAGAATGTCAAGGGGTGTACTTGAAAAAAGAAAACGTAAGACGGAAGAAGATAAGATGTGGAGCTTAAAAAATATTAGATGAGAATTTTTTTTACTAATATATATATATATATATATATATATAAGGATATTTTTGTGGATTAAAGTTTAGCGGGTACGGGTATCCACGGGTACGGATACTATGATACCCATACTCGTCCCGTTAACATGTGGGTATCAAAAATATTCGTACCCGCGGATAGCAGGTATCCATTCTTAATATCCGTTTTCTATTCATTGCGGATTTTATTCGCGAATACCCGCGGTTACAGATATTTTTGACATCTCTATTTACATTCACTTAAATCAGGCACAAATATATTTAGAAATGTTACATATAAATAAAAAAAAATTAAATATATTTTTCCTTAATTTTTAAATAAAAAATGAAGTTAGTCAAACTTTGGACTTATTTAGTCAATTATTCATTGTCTATTATATTTCAAACAAAATATTAATACATGTTTACATATGACATCTAAAAAAATATCAATTAATTATTTTCACTTTCAACTATGCCATCCAAACAAATCATGTGTATGCTTATTCATATCATGTAAAAAAATATCCATTAATTTGATACATATCTCACCTGATTTTTAAGGTTGTTTGTATTAGATAAAATGGAGGAAAAAGATTTAAGAAAGAAAAAATAACAGAAATAGATAATAATTAAGTAAAAATATGAGATTTGGATGAATAAATATAAAAGAAGTAAGTAAAAAAATATTGGTTCACATGCTTAATAAATAAAAAAGAAAGTGAAAAGAAATAAATAATATTAATAATATTAATAATATTGTCATAATAATAATAATAATAAAATATTTATTACTTTTACTCTATTATTTTGCTTGTCTTCTTTGTGATACTGCATCCTCTTTATAATTCGCTCATATCTTCAATCTTTCCCTTATAAATAAATAAAATAATGTAAATGATCTTATTTTTAAAATTCATAGTCTTACTAAGTTAAAAAAATAAATAAACAAATTTAATCATATAAAATTGATATAAAAACACATTACAGTTTAAAAATAGTAATAGGTGCATTTGGATTTACATTTATTTAGTTTCTCTCAAAGTAAACTTTTGAATTCAAAAGTTATCACAATATTTATCTAAAAGATGAAATTGAATATTTCAAATATTCTGTAATGTATTATTGTAATATGCTTACTTGCCTTCAAACCTTTTCAAAATTAATCAGATTATATCTGTTATCATCTCAAACGGAAAAAACAAAAATAAAATCAGAAATTATCTGCTATCTATTCGATCTAATGTAGCCCAATTTTAACTAACTCACTATTTCCTTTATGTTCTTCAATCTTCGTTCCTTTCTTCTTATTAATTATCATAAACTCTTTCTTTCTCAATTTTCCTTTTATCATAACACTTTCTGAACTTCGTTTAAAGTGAAATCACGAAAACCACAACTCGCTTACGTGAAACAATAATGCAGGACTTGTTGTCCACCACCTCCTCCTGCCCCAGCAACCGGTTTCCGCCGTCGTCCGGTCACAGTGTCATCGAGATGGCAGGCGGCGGCGACGACGACGACGGAGCAACGAGCCTGGTCACGTACTTCGGCAACGTGGAAGCAATAACGGAAGAGCTGAACGAGGTGGAGCGGTTGAAGCAGAATCTGAAGAGGTCTCACGAAAAAGGCAAGACCCTTCACAATGGTAAAGCCGTGAAGGACCTTCGCTTCGCCATGGAAGCTGACGTGGCACTCGCTCTGCAGACCGCGAAGCTCATCAGGTTCAAGTTGGAGACGCTCGAACGCGCCAACGCCAACCACCGGAGCCTCCCCGGTTGTGGACCGGGTTCGTCCTCCGACCGGTCCCGAACCTCCGTGGTGATCTCCCTGAGGAAGAAGCTGAAGAACTCCTTGGACGGCTTCAATGAACTGCGTCAACAGATAAACGCAGAACACCGTGAAACCGTCCAACGCCAATATTTCACTGTCACCGGCAAAAATCCCGACGACGAAACCCTCGACCTCTTGATCTCTTCCGGTAACACAAATCCTTCTTCCTCATTTGTTGCGTTTTTCAAGTAGTGATTACAGCGATACATAATATACTTCCACTCTCTTCATATTTAACAGTATCATATAACAAATAGTTATTGTATACAAGATTTTTTATGTGATTAAGAAACCCTAGGTTATGATATTAGTGTTTGTTCTATTGAGTAACTGATTCTAAGAAAGCATTAATTTTGGTCTGCATAATATGCAATCCACTTACAAACAATCTATCTGTGACTTTCAAATAGACATTTACAAATTTATGTTGAACAGTTGAAGTGAGTGAGATGAATGTGATTTATTGTTGCAGGTGAGAGTGAGAATTTAGTAGAAATAGCGATTGAGCAAGGTAGGGGAAGAATTGAGGAGTGCATTAATGAAATAAAAGAGAGGCATAATGGGATGAAAGAGTTGGAGATGAATCTGAAGGAGTTGCATCAGGTGTTCCTTGACATGGCAGTGCTGATTCAATCTCAAGGGGAGCAATTGGATGATATAGAGAATCAAGTGGCAAGAGCAAACTCCTTCGTCAGGAATGGGACTCAGAATCTGGAAAGTGCAAGGAAGGAGCAGAAAAACCACCGCAAATGGGGCTGCTGTGCTATTATCCTTCTTCTAGCAATTGTGTTGTTTCTTGTGCTCTTTTTTGTCAGGCCATGGCAAAAGTAATACAACCGGGGAAACCACCATTACTCTCCTCTTCCTACAACAACTTAACCTAATTACCATTCTTATTATATCTTTCATTCATCTTCAACCTTTCATGTTTTGGGATCAATATCAAGGTGCAATGGGTGATTGATTTCAACATTATTTGGAAGCAAGTCTACAGGGTGACCAAAGGTTAGAGGCTATAATTCTACATCTTCTGCAATCAGGGAGAGCAAAAATGTTGTTTATTCTGTAACTTCTGTTGAGTAGATTTAGGAACTTTATTTTTCCAGTCATTTTTTTTTCTTGTAACATATAGTTAGGTGATAGTTTTACATAGTCATTGTATAGTTTTTTTTTTTTTTCTTTTTTTAAATGGAGTACAAGATAATATTAAATTAGTTTTCCATTTTACATGAGATGAAGTATTTTAGTAAAAAAAAATGATTCTACCTGAGAACTTAAGTTAAAATACAATTTCTAAACTTAATTAATACAATTATCTTTATTAAATATTTCTCTTGATAAATAAGCTATACTTAAACTTTTATATAGTGATCTAAAAACCTTATTTCTCTGACAGAATTTTCAAAAAACGTGTATATTTGGAAACAAAAAACTAAATTTGAAGTTAATTAAAGAATACGTTTTAAAATTAATATGTTTAAACAAATAGAATTATGGACTTAATTGTTTTTCACTTTTACCAAACACTTCAAAGAAAGCATAATCATGTTGCAAATTTACAAGAGTGTTATTAGGTTTGAACTGTGAATCCAATTATAGCTGGCAGAATTCACAAATTCTAATTTACTAATGAGCGTCACAGAATGGCACTGGTAGAAAGGAAAGCGAGCACATAAATTATGAACTTACAAAGTTTTCTTCTTCTCACTTTCTAGACAAAAATAATTCCGGGTGCAACCCATGAAATATATCTGATTCTATATATGTTCTAAAATTAATCAGCTTATTCAAATAAACTTTCTTACAACAATATGAAGAAAATCATTTGATTTTGTACTTGAAGAAATCTAGATTCATTCTCATATCATAAATTTAACAATTCACTTATATATATATATATATATATATATATATATATATATATATATATATATATTATACGTAGTACAACTTAAAACTTTTATTAGCTTTTTCTGACATTTCGCAATAAAAAAAATTGAAACGATTGTTATTATAAATATATTATTATTTTAAAAATTAAATTATAATAGTTACTTTATTTTTAGTATACTTTTATTTTAAATTAAAATAAAAAATTATTTTATTTTAAATTAAAAAATATTTTTAGATTTAAGATTAATGTTGTAGTTATACTATTATTTTTGAACTAAAAACAAATTGAATGTTTTTGTATTTTCATGTTAATTTATTTGATAAAAAAGTACATCCTCCGTCTGAATTACATCATTATTTATTGACCTAAGATAACGTTTTTCCATCGGTACAATCACACACCATTTTAGGCATATTTTTGAAAATATTAAGAAAACTAATAACAATAATAATAAAATAATACAGAAAAAACAAAAGGCGAACTAAAAAATATTTTTTATGCATTACTTTTATCCTAAGAATTCCTAAATTGGTAATTATGAGTTAAAATTTTATCGTAGAGAACTCTAGTCATCATTTACACATAATGGTAAATTAATCAAATTATAAGTTATTTCAGTTTTAATTCCAATTACTTTTTAATGAAGCAAAAAAAATACCGAAATTTCCATGATGTGAATATATACCTGCTACTTTGCGTCCTAGGGCTAATTTGGCACGTGGGATTAGTTTAGTTATGATATAAGCTATCAATTAATCACTCTATTATATGTTTATTCGTACTCCCATCATTTCCTTATTTCTTTCTTTATTTAATTTTTCAATTTCATTCTTGAGATTAAAAAAATTAAAATCAAAGATAAAAGTGAAATTCTTCTTACTTTTAAATATTTTTAAATATTTTCTTATTTCGTTTTCCTAAACAAAAGTTAAAACCATCGAACTTTACTTCCTGTTTTCTCAGAAAATGATAAAAAGATGTTTTGTTTTCATTTTAAAATGAAAGTACGTGTAAGAATAATTTGACTGATAAAAGGTTTTTTTAATAGCTAAAATGATCATTATCTTTAACGAATACATTGAAAAAAACAGCTAGAAAAACATTTACAAGAACATTAAAATTAAGTTGACGATATATTCTTTTTCCTCATTTAAATAAAATAAAAAGTTAAGAATTAGACAGTAAAAAAAAATCATATTTGGTGAGAATTTTCGTATAAAATATTTATAGAACTTCACAAAATTTACCAGAAAATCTACATTCATTTATTTTTATACAAAAATATAAAAAAAAATAAAAAAAAATATATATATATATATATATATATATATATATATATATATATATATATATATATATATATATACATATATAATAGCGAGGAAAAACGACAAGGAAGAGAGAAGATAATTATTTTTAATTTTACTTTATACGAAAGTTCATCTAATTTTAGTAGTTGGTGTCAATGATGTTAGCGTGTGGATAAAAAGCGAACACACACTTTAGGTGGTATAATGTGAAGTTCTCAACATTTAAAAGATTCAAAGTTTTATCATAATTTTTCCAGTTTCAATTTTTAAAAGATTCAATGATTGCCCACTATTTTTATACTCTCGATATATAAATAATAATGAATTGGATGACTTTTAATATAATTAATGTAAACTTAATTCAACAATTTTATTACGGTAATATTTGATATAATGATGATATAAAATTATTTTATATTGTCAATACATAATTTTTTTAATGTATTAATTAAATATAATATTATTTATTGCAATAAAAGTATAAATGATTATTTTTGTTTTCATGTAAATTAAAATAAATACGTACATGATATTTTCACAATTTTTTCTTTCTTATAATTTGAGATGAGACGATATCTTTTAAATGATTTTGTAATATAAAAAAATAAAAAATGAAAAAATAAGAAATCATTTCAAATTACATAAAATTATCAAAATTTAGTTGAAAAAAATTATCTTTTAATGAGAAATGATAAGGATAAATAAGGTAAATTTGGTAAATAAAATAAAATCGAAAGCAACGTGAATGGACACATATCTATAACAATACATAAAAGAATATTTTCTCTTTTTGTGTCCACATTTCAAAATTTCAGTTTTATCCTTTAAAATATAATTGTTTATTAAATTTTTGAAAATTGACCATTAAACGGTCTATTTCTACTTCTTTTTTTCTCTATTTATTAACCGTTATTCTTTCATTTTTTTTATATATTTCACTTTATTTTTTATAAATATAATTATATATTAACTTAATAACATTACAATATCATCACCATATCTACAAAATACATAAACACAAACACAATAGCACCTGTGTTTATGCTAGTATAATGAAATGAAATAACTCCACCAAGTAATAATAACACACAGTTTTGTTATACCACCATTTTTATGGTTAATTTAAAGATCTAAAAGTGATGATATTGTATTTAAAATGTATTTATTATATACATTAGAAATATAAAAGTGTAATGAATGTTTTTTTTATTAATTGAACTAGTTTATTCTAGTTACTCAAAAACAATATTTATGTATAATATATTATATATCATGACTTGTTTGGTGTAATATATGTGTTGTACAAGTCTACTCATCAATTATTATTTTTTTTGCTGTAATGGATAAATTAATCAATCTTTAATTGATACGATTATTCTTGATTAGGTTTTGGTTATAAACCCTTACAAATTAAAGAGGTATTTAAAGTTGGAACATTCCTGATATGATGCAGTGGTAACTTTTCTATAGTGAGAGTCATTTTATACGTAAAGCTCAAACTTAAAATCCAAAGATTGACATGTACACTTTGGATCAATCACACGTATTAGTTGATACAATCCTATATGTATGTAATAATTTTGTAATCACAAATTGAATAAATTTTAGGGATTTAGTTAATAATTAATTTCAATTTTTATAATATTAAAATATTTAATCTCTTTGATAATTTTGATTAAAACATTTAACATTTTTTCTCCAATTGTAAAATTAAATATTGTGAATACAAGAAGTCAAGTTCCGTACGTAAATATAAAATTTGAGAGATATGATTATAATTCAAAGAGTAAATAATAAATATATTGAATAAAATAAGCATTAACGTATTTTATTCTTACTTTTAGTCTAAAAAAAGAAATATAATCTTACTATAACTACTTTAATTATGTTAGTTTTACTTTGTTTAAATTCTGTTAGTATAATTAAATATGTAATTAATTATTACATGTTTTAATGTTAATATTAGAGATTTTATATTTTAAAAGTAAAAGAGAGAAAAGTCCTTTTATAATTCTCTTTAAAGTTAACTATAATTAATATTAATTTCTTTTAATATGTAGATGAAAACTATTAAATACCAAACCCATATTAATTATCTGAGTAAAATTGAAATAAAATTAACGAAAATAAAATTTGAAGACATCAAATATCTATCACTAACTACTGTAAGGACTGCTTGGCCTATAGTTGTCAATCGTATAAAAAAAATTTAAGTTTAATATCAAACCACTTTTGTTTTTATTTTTATACTTTATTATGCATTAGTTACTGTGTTTTACGTATGAATGCACATTTAACCTAGTACCTTTGTTAGAGTGGGCAAATAGGGACATGGCACGTGTCATATTAAGATATGATTAAGGTTTAGATTTAATCTAATTTTCATCTTATCCAATTAAGTTTATGGGTTTAACTTTTTATTTAACAATATCCAACCTGAGTTTGCCTCTGCATTAAAGTTGGAGTATATTGACATTATTATCTCTTTAAGAATACATTAAAACGAATATTTTCAATATATTTATTACTTAAGATCATTAAAAGTAGTTTTTAAAATATTATAATTTAAAATAGTTATAGTTAATCTGGTTTCAAAGATCCCGTTAAAGCATTAACATTTAATTATAATGATATGGAATATTTAATTATAATAATTTTGTACTTGAAAATAAATACAATTGCTATTTTTTAATATAAGTATTGTTATGAAAATATAACCATATAGAGCATATAATTCAACAAAATGTTTTGATGTATGATAAATATTATTGAGACCAATAATGACTTTTTAGTTCTACAATATTATACATTTTCATCTTCTTTGTTTATCTGCTATTTATTTTTTTCATTTTTCATATATTCTTTTTATTTTCAGTAAGAAAAGCTACTACTTTCAAAATTATATCCACGAGCAACATTTTAATTATAATCTCTATACTATAAAAATCATATATTATATATTGACTTTTGAAAATAAAGTCAAATCGATAAAGTAAATCTCAAGATTTTTATCTTGTTCTAGTTGATATTAAAAATAATGATTATAAAACAATGATACGATATAAAATTTTAATATTAAAATAACTTAAAAATCTAAATGAAATAACAATGAAGAAAAATAGCGACTAATTAACTTCAAAATTTTAATTAGAAAATATGAGTTTTCAATGTTACCAAAATATAACTTAAGAATATAAATAACCAGAGAATAGAATAAAAGTTCTCTATTTATAAATATAAATTATATATATATATATATATATATATATATATATATATTATTCAATTTTGTTCTAAAAAATATCATTTTGCGGGGACTCGCTTGGAACAACAATTTCTTTATTTATAATTTTTTTAATGATTTTATTTGTTATATTTTTCTTTTCTTTTCCAGTTATATTTAAAAGGATGACATAAAAATAATTAAAAATAAATCAATTTACAGAACTCCTAGTTTGAATAAATTTTATTAAAAATTATAAAATTTGAGAGTCTCGTAATTTTTTATTTTATAAATATGGTTCTTATTTTTTAATCTATAATCTATAACAATATATATATAAAATATAAAGGAGATTCCCCTTTTTGTGTCTACTTTTTAAAATATCGATTTTACCCCTTAAATATAATAATTTATTAAATTTTTAAAAATTGACCGTTATTTTTACAAATTTTTTATAAAATCATGTCTCTGTTTCTTCTCTTCTTATTTATTTATCAATGGTTATTCTTTTATTTGTTCTGATATATTTCACTTTTTTTTAATAAATATAATTTTAATATATATATATATATATATTAACTTAATAACATTATAATATTATCACTTATTAATATAATATCACGCATATTTAAAAAATGTATACACACATGCGCGATAGCGCCTGTGTTATGCTAGTAATATATAAAGAGATTTTCTTTTTTGTGTTCACATTTCATAATACCAGTTTTACCTTTAATTATTTTAAAAATTAATTATTTTATAAATAATTTACTTTTACCCTTCATTCTAAAAACCTCTTTTATTTTAAACTATTATTTTAAATTTTTTTTTACATATCTTTTTTTTTAATTTTACATTTAATAACTATTTTAAAAATTAATTATATATTTGTTATTGATCTTAACTTAAATTTTTTGAAAATTAAAAAATGCGAACACAAAGGCACGACAGTACCTTTGTGTTCGCTAGTAATATATAAAGAGATACCTTTTTTGTATCCATATTTCGTTATTTCAATTTTATCTTTAATTGTTATTTTAAAAATTAATTATTTTATAAATAGTTTATTTTTAACCGGTAGTCTAAAAATCGTTTTTGTCTTCAATATTTGTTTTAAAAACTTCACTTATGTACATATTTTATTTTTCTAATTTTTCGTTTAACAACTATTTTAAAAATTCATTATATATTATTGGTTGAAGTGAACCGAACCGAATCGAATTGAACCGAATCGGACCAGACCGAACCGAACCAAATTGAACTGGATCAGACCGAACCGAACCGCACTGAACCGAGTTGAACCGCACTAAACCGAACTGAACCGAACTGCACTGAACCAAAATGAACCGGAAAAGACCGAACCGAATCGCACTAAACCGAAACGAACCAGACCAGACCGAACCAAACTGAACCGAACCAGAACGAACCAAACTGCACTGAACCGAATCGAACCAGACCAGACCAAACCGAATCGAACTGAACCAAACTGAACCGCACTGAACCAAACCGAATCGAACCAGAGTGAATCAAATCGCACTGAACCGGACCGAACTGAACCAACCTGGATTAGACCAGACCAAAATGAACTGAACTGAACCGAACCAGACCGAACCATACCAAACTAAACCAAATCGAACCAAACTGAACTTAAATACTCTTTAGTTGTGCTGAAATTTAAAACACCTCCAAACAAGAGGAGAAAATTTAAAGGAAAATTTAACACTTTCATAATTAATTAATATAGAGCAAAAAGATAATCGCTTTGTAATATGCTCAACAAATGTCATACCCAAAAGTTTTTTCAGCACCAACACCACAATTGTAAGGTCCCTCTTAAACATTTGAAACATAATGTTTTTCCCCAAGTTAAATATAGCAAATGTATAAACAATAACATAAACAAACTGTATATTTTCAATAAAAAAATTTCAAATGACAAGTTTGAATTGGTTTGTATTCACCTTTCATACAAATAACAATTTTGTCAAAGTGGAGATTATAAAGTTTCGAAATTTGTAAAAGCCTAAATATTTAAGAAAAATATTAGAAGACGATGAAAAAAAATGTAAATGGAAGTAGGGAAGCATTGAGTATAAAAAAATGAGAAGAATGCAAAAGCCATATAAGAGAAAGATAAAATGTTAGTTAGGATTAAGGTTCAAAAAAAGACATACCATTGGAGTGGGATATGAGATGTTAGAATTGTAGTGAAGATGGTAAGGTGGGACGACGAGAGCAAGATGACATGACCTTATATAATAGTGACAAGGATGAGAAGCTCACAATCATTGTCTCAGTGGTGGTGATTAAACTAAAAAAGGAATGTGCGCGGTGTTCAGGATAAGAGATCATTGAAGAAAATGAGAAAATAAAATACATAATTCAATTAGTGATCAGTTAACCAGTAGAAATTCAGTATTTTTAAAATAAATGGTAAACCAATATTGTTTAGATTTTTTTTGAATTTCTTTTACTTTAATATTTAATTTTTATTAAAAATAGTTTTGTTTTTTTTTTTACTTTCATATAATACAGGTAATTATAGTTAAGTTTAGTTAAATTAATTTTGTTTATCTATAACAATATGTAAAGAGATACTCTTTAATGTCCATATTTCGTTATTCCAAATTTACCCTTAATTATTTTTTTAAAAACTAAGTATTTTATAAATAGTTTACTTTTAATTGTTGGTCCCAAAACCTCCTCTTTTGTCTTCAATAGTTGTTTTAAAAACCTCTCTTATATAATATTTTATTTTTCTAATTTTACCTTTAACAACTATTTTAAAAAGGTTTAATTACTCGAATCATACCCATTTTGGTTCGAAAATTTCAAAATGGTACCCACTTTGAACTTTGTCTCAATTTAGTACCCAATTTTGATTATTGCATCAATGTAGTACCCTCCGTTAAGTCTTCACAAAGGACGTTAACTATCTTGCCACGTGTCAACCTCTGGATTTTTTATTTTTTTTTTATTTTTTTTTAAATTTTTTTTAAATTTTTTTAAATTTTTTTTTTAAATTTTTTTTAATTTTTTTTTAAAAAAAATTGTCACGTGGTCAAATCCTTGATGTGACATGTGGCATTGTCAGTGACACGTGACAAGGTATCGCCACGTGTCAAGGTACTTGGCAAGTGTCATTGTCTTCATTTCAACTTAGTCCCCACATGTGTCTATTTGTTTCAATTTAGTACCTATATATGTTTATTTGTTTCAATTTAGTACCCAATTTATTTGTTTGAATTTTATTCAAATATATTTTTTTTAAATGGAGAAATATTGTATCTCTTTTAAGACAAAAATTATTATTTATATAAATGTTATATTGATATTTGTTACTAAAAATGAGTTATAAAATTAAGGATTGAAATTTATATTAAAGTTAATGGTAAAAGTCATGAACAATATATTTGTAAGTCATTTTTAATAACAAATATAAATACAACATTTATATAAATAATAAATTTGGTCTTAAGGGAGACATAATATTTCTCTATTTTGTAAAAAAATATTCAGACAAAATTAAAACAAATAAATTGGGTATTAAATTGAAACCAATAAATATATATGGGTACTAAATTGAAACAAATAGACACATGCGGGGACTAAGTTGAAATGAAGACAATGACACTTGCCAGGTACCTTGACACATGGCGATACCTTGCCATGTGTCACTGACAATGCCACGTGTCACATCAAGGATTTGACACGTGACAATTTTTTTTTAAATTCAAAAAAAATAAAAATTAGAAAAAAAAATTAAAAAAAAATTAAAAAAATTAAAAAATCCAGAGGCTGACACGTGGCAAGGTAGTTAACGCCGTTTGTGAAGACTTAACGGAGGGTACTACATTGATGCAATAATCAAAATTAGGTACTAAATTGAGACAAAGTTCAAAGTGGGTACCATTTTGAAATTTTCGAACCAAACTGGGTATGATCCGAGTAATTAAACCTTTTAAAAATTAATTTTTATTAAACTAAACCGATCCGAATTGAACTGAACCAAACTAGACCAGATCGAACTGAACCAAACTAAATCGGATCGGACCGAACTGAACCGCACTGAACCAAATTGAACCGCACTGAACCAAATTGAACCGCACTAAATCGAACTGAACCAAATCACATTGAACCAAAACAAACCGAACCGAACCAGACCAAATTGAACCATACTAAATTGAACTAAACCAAATTGAATCGAAATTAACCGGACCAGACCGAACCGAACCGAATCGCACTGAACCAAAATGAACCAAACTAGACCGAACTGAACTGAACCAAACTGAACCACTCTGAACCGAACCGAACCGAATCAAACCAAACTAAATCAAATTGCTCTGAACCGGACCGTACTAAACCAAACCAAACCAGACCGAACCAAACCAAACTGAATCAAAATTAAATACTCTTTAATTGTGCTGAATTTAAAAAACCTCCAAAAAAAGAGGAGAAAATTTAGAGGAAAATTTTTCAATTTCATAATTAATTGATATAGAGCAAAAGGATAATCGCTTTGTAATGTGCTAAAAAAATGTCATACCCAAAAGTTTGTTCAACACCAACACCACAATCGTAAGGTCCCTCTTAAACAATTAAAACATAATGTTTTTTCCCAAATTAAATATAGCAAGTATATAAACAATAACATAAACAAACTGTATATTTTCAATAAAAAATATCCAAATGACAAGCTTGAATTGGTTTGTATTCACCTTTTATACAAATAACTATTTTGTCAATGTGGAGATTATAAATTTCCGAAATTTGTAAAGGCCTAAATATTTAAGAAAAATATTAGAAGACGATGAAAAAAAATGCAAATGGAAGTAGTGAAGCATTGAGTATAAAAAAATGAGAAGAATGCAAAAACCATATAAGATAAGGATAAAATGTTAGTTAGGATTAAGGTTCAAAAAAAGACATACCAGTGGAGTGGGATGTGAGATGTTAGAATTGTAGTGAAGATGGTAAGGTGGGACGACGAGAGCAAGACGATATGACTTTATATAGTAGTGACAGGGATGAGAAGCTCACGATCATTGTCTTAGTGGTGGTGATTGAACTAAAAAAGGAGTGTGCGCAGTGTTTAGGATAAGAGACCATTGAAGAAAATGAGAAAATAAAATACATAATTCAATTAGTGATCAGTTAACCAGTAGAAGTTCAGCTTTTTAAAAATAAACAGTAAACCAATATTGTTTACTTTTTATTAATTTTCTTTACTTTAATATTTAATTTTTATTAAAAATAGTTTTTTTTGTTACTTTAATATAATAAAGATAATTATAGTTAAGTTTAGTTAGATTAATTTTGTTCATCCCTAAAAGATAAAATAATTTTATAAGAATGACATATTCTTAAATATAAAAAGAAAATAGAAGAAACAAAAAATCATAACAAAAAAATAACCAAAATAACGTACAACTAAAGGAAGATATAAAAAATATTCGTGAGACTTATCGTTATTATATTGGTCAAGTCAATTTTATCAATATTTTTTTTACAAAACAATTAATGCTTCCTTTTAATATCTTTTATTTATTTATTTTTTAATTCCTTGATTATTTTTTAATCTTTCGTTACTTTTCGTTTTATTTCAAAAGGTCCAAAATGAACATTTTACAATCTTGATTTATCTTAATAATTCCTTTTAAGGATACATTTTTATATGATTGAGTGTACACATAATTCCATGTTATAATAAAAGTAATCAAGTCTACTACGAGAGAGATATTAGTCTATCCCAATGTAGATGTTAAATTTTGTCTAAAATAACTACAAATCTCTTCTACAGTGGCAAAATATTAAGAGTAAAGATCCAAAATTTATAAACCATTTTGAAATTTTCATTTAATAAACAACAACTAGATAATCAAATCAAAGAGATGAAGAAGCACATGACTTTTTCAGTAAGCACATGACAATGTAAATGCAATAAGTATGAAGGAAGGAAATCTCTAATACATTTAAAGGTTAATCAACAAGTAATTATAAAATATTTACAAGAAGAATTAAAAAATACATTTTTTACTGTATTAAAATAACGTTAACAGATGACTCATTGTGTCTATTCTTTATACATTGTTATAGATGAATGAAAATTTGCGCTCCTATGATTTCTAACAACAGTCACATGTTTCAAAACAACCTTCTACCCTTCCTAAAGGGACTTCAAGATTACCTATTCAACAAGATTTTTGGAACAAACTTTATGAAATTCTAAGAACATGATTTCCAAAATAGGGTTTTTGAAAAAAAAAATTGAAATAGAATTTCTAAAGCATATGAAATACATTTTGTAAAGAGCTTTCTATACCAGAATTTTCAAAATAAGCTTTCCAGAACATATGAAATACTTTTTTAGATGAACTTTTCAGAACAAACTTTTGAAAACATATAAGATGCAGTCTGGAATAGGATTTCAAGACCAAGATTTCCGAAACAAATTATTTAGAACGTGTTTTCTTAAACAAGCTTCCCATAAATTATCATTGGTTTACACTCTCTCTAATTGCTTCCTCTAAAACGGATTGCAGCAACAATGGAGAATGGAGGTGTAGTGACAATGGTGACGGATGTGGAGGCTCAATAGCCGCAATGACATGGTTCAACGATGAAAGATATTTTAATATTTTTGCTTTTAGCATGAGAGTTAAACTTAACTCAAATTTCTATAAAATATTAAAAAATACGAACAGACATGCGCAAAAACGCATGTGTTTTTGCTACAACAACAAAAATCATTGCGAATCCATACTCACTACAACAACAATCTTTGTGTTTATCAAAATATATGCATCAATGAGGTTATTACTATTTCTTCAATATTTGTATACCATTACATATACATTTAATGTCTTATAAGTAAATAACAATAATCAATGATATTTTTTAGTTCTTTAAAACTCAACAACTTATAAACCATGTCTTCTACAAAGAATTAAGAAGACTACTTCAAAGGTAAATAAAGATTTTTTAATTATTATTTATACATAATTCAATTGATACATAATGTTTCTGTTATTTGCATATATATTAACAATAATATTTAGTTTTTTTAAAATGCAGGAAAGCTGGAACACATCCTAGACATCAATCTTTATTTGGCCTCCCAATTCTAAAGAAATGTTTAAGAATGTAAATCTATGATATTTTCATTTACTAATTTTTTTTCTACATCATGTATGTAGTAAATATATATTTCAGTTTTTGAACGAATGTATATTTATAGACACCTACTAAAATAGTTTGTATATTTATAGATAACTACCATTGACTTCATCACATATAGCTCATTAACTCCAAATTTTGATCAAATGTATTAAATATCAGTTGATACACAATCTTACAAATTAGTAATTTACTATTTTCTTTTTCAACCAATCTACCTATACCCATAATAAATTGTCATTGATTATTCTCAATATTGTACATATAGATACATAAAAAAAAAGAGAAAAACAAACACATAAGTGCGACATGGTCTGTATATAGATATGAATTATATATATATATATATATATATATATATATATATTATTCAATTTTGTTCTAAATTTTTTTATATTATTTATATAATTTTTTTAATGATTTTATTTGTTATGTTTTTCTTTTCTTTTCAAGTTATATTTAAAAGGATGACATAAAAATAATTAAAAATAAATAAATTTACAGAACTCCTAGTTTGGATAAATTTTATTAAAAACTATAAAAATTTGAGAGTCTCGTAATTTTTATTTAATAAATATCGTTCTTATTTTTTAATTTCTAATAATCTTGATTTGAAATTGGTACTATAATATACAGCACCACGTTAATTATACGATGTAAAAAAAAAAGTTATCTTGAAAGAGAGGAATAAATACTAAAAAATTATCTATACAAGTTTATTTTAGATAAGCCTTGTACCGATGAAACCAAGGACCAACTATTCATAGGAAGCTTCATGTTCAGCAGGTACACGCCGTAGAACACCACACTTCAACCCTAGTTTCAGACAAACTAGTTACTATATACAGTTAATACATAACTAGTTAATGAATTAAAGTAGTAAATCATAACTCTTTCTCTAAACTATAATTAACGAATCGTTACCCTCTTCCGTCTATTTCTGGGGTGCTTCCTCTCATAGTATCTTTTTTCCTTAATCATGCTTCAGGTAAATAATCCATTCATTTGACCATATAATTATCATCCTTTTCTGTTTCTCTCCGTCTCCAAGTACACCACCAACTTCAATTTCAATGAAAAACTAGTGAGCACAGGCACATTAGCCACCCTATATAACGCAACAAAACCCTTTTATTTGCTATTTCTCAAATGATCTTTTCCTTCTTTTGTTTCAGATACTGTTACCTTTTTTCTCTCTTGCCCTTATCATTCACAGAATCTACGAGAACAGAAAAAGGACCTTTCTCGATCATATAAAGTTCGATAATAAGAAAGATTTTCTTGTTTAGAATCAATAGAATGAACGACTTGCTATCGAGTTTGTTCTGGAAGGGAAAGCAGCAGCAGCAGCAGCAGCAGCAAGAACAAGAAGGGCAGCACGTGATCGAAATAACACAAGGTGGCATGGACATGGACAAGTTCTTCAAAGAAGTGGAATCGGTGAAGGAAGAACTGAAGGAGCTAGAGCGTCTCCACCTAAGTCTCCGTGCCTCAAACCAAAACGGAAAAGCGCTTCACAGCCCTAAGGGCGTTAGGGAGCTTCGATCTCGCATGGACCTGGACGTGGCTCTTGCTCTCACCAAAGCCAAGCTTGTGAAGACTCGCTTGGAGGCTCTCCACCGCGCCAACCAAGCCACCCTCTCCTTGCCCGACTGCGGACCCGGTTCCTACTCCCACCGGACCCGAATCGCGCTGGTCGGAGCCTTGACCAAGAATCTCAAACACTCCATGGACAGTTTCAATAAGCTGAGAGAGCAGATATCGTACGAGTACCGAGACACCGTGCAACGTAGATATTACGCTGTCACCGGAGAGAACCCTGATCCTGAAACCATTGATCTCCTCATCTCTACGGGTAACCAATATTCACATTTCTGTTTTGAAGTATATTATTTTATCGGAATTTGATGGCACGATGACACACGTATTGATTGAGCAGGTGAGAGTGAAAGTTTCTTACAGAAAGCCATCCAACAGCAAGGGAGAGCCACCATAATGGACACCATCCAAGAGATTCAGGAGAGACATGGCACGGTAAAAGAGATAGAGAGAAGTCTACATGAGCTGCACCAAGTGTTCTTGGACATGGCGGTGCTGGTCCAACATCAGGGTGAACACTTGGATGACATAGAGAGCCACATGGCGCTTGCAAGTTCCTCCGTCATCAAAGGCGTGCATCATTTGCAGGTTGTGAAGAATCATCAGAAGAACACCCGTAACTTCACCTGTTTCGCCATACTCCTCTTCATTATCGTTTTGGTCATAGTTCTCCCCATTGTTTTCAGAAGTTGATCACATTTGTAGTGGTGGCAAGGTGAAGAGAAGTCAAAGCTCATTTGACCTTCTTCCCATGTGAAAATGGCTTTCATTCTGTGATCGTATATGTATTTTGGTAACGTTTTGTAACTTTTTCCTTGTCTTTGTTTAACGACTGTTTGAGGAATTTTCCGACAATGGAAGTTTTACTTGCATATGGAGACTGAAGCTAAAGCAGTTTTATCTCTTCATGGCATCTCTGAAAGTAGGGTAAAGAGAAGAGAATGGAAGCAAGGGTTACGGCGGGGGATGTTGTTCATGTTAACAAGTGTATATAGCAATATATTGTAGGCGTGACCTATAATTTACCTTGGATATATATTTCATGTGGTGTAGGTGTATATATATATATTAAAACTTCATAAATGTTGTTTTTCAATTGGTTATATAATACGGGAAGATTATGTATCATTTTGTTTTCCTGAATTTTGTTTAATTCTTTTTGTCTGGTTATCGCAGAACACGAAATATGTAACGGGAGAGGGTGACATTGGAGTTTAGATTCTCTACTTTTCTTTTCTGCCATATGTTAAACATTACAAATATAATGTATTAATATTTTAAATATTCTTTTTAATATATTTTAAAATGTCAAAAATTAATTAATGATAATTAATGTATTATAAAAACATATTAGATAAACAATAAAAAAACAACATAAACAATAAAAAAAAGCAACAGAAAATTCAAATTCGTGATGTTATCCGTTTTCCATTTAAATTTCTTATCCGTTTCCGTCATATATGGATTAATTGTTTTTCACAGGATAATTTATGTACATTTTGGAATGTTATAATAAATTAGGTTGTATGGGTATCTTGTTTTACGGAAATTAAATTTTTAAAAAGTTATCAAAATAATGTAATTATTTTTAAAATTTAAAATCTTACTTAAAAAATAAAAATTTAAAACTTATTATAATTTTTTTTTCATAACATTTTCTCATCGGTTTACTCTAATTGATCATTGGTTTAACCTTGAGACAATGTTATTTGATATTGGTCAAGATTTCATCAGCTATAATAATGTTATTTTATTTTTCGATTAGCATTAGTCATGATTTGATTAATCAACTACAATTAATGTTTAATTTTACTACTATTAAATACAATCTTTTATTGATATAAACTAATTTATTTTTTGTTAACGTTAATTAAAGTTCTTATCCCATCAACATTAACCACATTTTTTTACTTAAGATCAATATATAAGGACTCTTGCTTTTTCAATGTGTTTAAAGAGAATTTTTCAGTCATCTCTTACTATAATTGTAACCAAAAGAAATCTCAGTCAACTTGAATCGAAAAAGTTTTAACTGATATCAGTCTAAAAAATACTTGTCATCATCATCTTAAAAATCTTAACAAAATTTAGCAAAAGAATAATCAATTTCGACTTAAAAAATACTAACTAATATTTTTGGATAACTAAATATTATTTAATATTAAAATATATTTTTAAATATGATGAAAATTAAAATATTTTAATTAATAATAATTCGGTAAATTAAATTATTATATTTGAACGAAATATTAAAGAAAAATCAATTTAAATTGAATGTATTTTAATTTTTCTCTCTTCATATCCAATATTATTACAATTTATAAATTTTAAATGAATCTTAATATTACATCTTACTTTTATATCATTCCGACTAAAATCAAATCTAACTAAGTTCCATCTTAATTAATAAAACTTTGATTGAATGAGAAGAAAGTAAAAAAAAAAAACTAGTTAACAACAAATAAGTACAAAACAAGTAGAAGAGAATAAATGATTTCAAGTTCTTACATATTTTAAAATAAATTAAAATTCTATTTTTAAAAATACTTTCATAAATTTATAAAGTTTTAATTTCATTTAAAACTATTTAAATAATATATTTTGTTATAAGATATTTTAAAGTAAATCATGTTACTGGTTGTTATTTTAAGGAAGGACATTTAAGTATAGATAAAACACAAATGATAACTTCTAAATGAGTATTGCAAGAGGATAATCGTATTTTAATCAATTTTTTTATCCATTTTTAACTTATTTTTTAATTATTATTAGATTATCATATTACTAAAAGAAATTAAAATAAATAATTTAATAATAATTGAAATAATAAATTAAAAATGATAAAAATAAAGGGTTAAAATATAATATCCATTACTAAATTACTTTAAATAATAGATACAAATGTTTATACGATAATAAAAATAGAAAGATGTATTTATGATAATAATAATAATAATAATAATAATAATAATAATAAAAAGTGATAGAATGGAAATTGGGCACAGCGTATAAAAGGGCAGCCCGCCAGCCCCAATTATCAACGAACCAGTACTTACTCCACTTGCACCTCACTGTTGAGCGAGGCAAGCCAACCAACCATGGCAGGCATTCGAATGATAGGTAACTAACAGGCTTCCGCACTTTGCTTTCGATTCAGATTTTAACTCAAATGAACTAACAATTTATTTTCTCTCCAACGAACTCAAATCCAGATATAGCCGTCAATTTCACCGGTGAGGCATTTCATCAAACATTTTATGTTCTTCATTCGTATATTCTCTATCTAATTCCAAAAACTGCAGACGGCATGTTCAAGGGAATATACCATGGCAAGCAATGTCACGTCTCCGATATTGCAACCGTTTTGAACAGGGCTTGGGCTGCTGGCGTTACCCGAATTATTGTAATGTGCCGCATTTCTCAACCAACCTTTCTGTAATGTCAAGTTTTATTACGAATGTTAGTTTTGCTTTAATCATTATTTGATCAAATTAAGAGAAATTCAGATTTATGAAATTGAAAGTTGAAGAAGATATTATATGTTTCAATTGGGACAAGGAGAGATGCTTTGGGTATTTTAAAGCTGTTGATTGGACAAAGGATTTTTCGACACCATTTTGATAACATACAATATGAACTGTGTTTATGTTTGAATAGTTTATGGTTAGTTAGGACTTGCTTTTTGTGTTGCAGGTAACTGGTGGGTCTCTTGAAGAATCAAGGGAAGCGCTCGCTATTGCAGAAACAGATGGTTTGTTTTATTAACATTGCTTTCTCTTGATGACTTTCAAGTGAAGAATGTGGACTTTCACTAATTTGATGATTTATTGATCAAGTATAGGAAGACTTTTCTGCACCGTTGGTGTGCATCCAACACGATGCAAGGTTGTTTTTCACCTTTAGGAACTCTTCTGTGGAAGTGTTTGTAAACTTGACTTAGTGTATTGGTTCAGGAATTTGAGGAGAGTGGAGATCCAGAAAAGCATTTTCAAGCTCTTTTGTCCTTGGCTAAAGACGGAATTCAGAAAGGAAAGGTATGGTTATACATTTGTGGTAAGACAACTATCAAACATCTCTAACTTTTAACTAGATATCTCAGATCTTCATAGTTGAATTCCGTCTCATTTGTAGTAAACATGCTCACTAAACATTGTCACTGTGTATGTTATTCTCATATAGTTGCAGGACTTGTGTTCTATTCTAGTTCAGAAACTACCCAAGTATTTAGAAATAACTGTCATATTATTTTTACTTTTCTTCATATGCAAGGTGGTTGCTATTGGAGAATGTGGATTGGACTATGATAGGCTTCATTTTTGCCCAGCAGAGATTCAAAAGAAGTATGCATTCTCACCATAGTCTCAATTAGATATGCGTCCAATTCTTTTTCTCTTTTATTGATTTTTGTAATATATTAAAATCATGAACAAATCATATATATATTTTTTATCTGTGAAAGCAAGGTATTTCGAGAAGCAATTTGAATTAGCATATATCACAAAACTGCCTATGTTTTTGCACATGCGAGAAGCTGCTGCAGATTTCTGTGAAATAGTGGAGAAAAATAAGGACAGGTGCGATTGCTGGATCTCAAGGTTTTGAAATTAATAATGTTCTAATCCCGCTGCTTTAGTTTATTTTGTGGTTAGCTTATCATTCTATTTATATTGTGAAGATGAATTTAATTGTGAGAGTTGACGGTACCATTCCCATCCTAGGCTGTTGTATTTCTGCTTTCAATTTCAGGAATGAAGGGGAAAATAGATATAAACGGTTTAAGATCCCCTTATAGGCAACTTGCAACATTGAGGCCTTTGACAAACATGATACAAACATTGTTCGCAAAAAAAGAATAAATAACATTGAATTTTTTTTTATCTTGTTTACCCATATTTTTGAGCTTAATATACGTCAGAGCATGTGTTTTATTCTATAGCTTGTATTTTATAAGATAAGCAATTCAAAATGTAAATTGTACTAACCATTTTTACTTGTACATCAGGTTCACCGCCGGAGTCACCCATTCATTTACTGGTAGTATGGATGATAGCATTAAGCTTCTCTCATTTGATAAAATGTATATAGGTAAGTCCACCTTTTGAAGGATTATTTTTGACCAATTTGAAGTTACCTTGATATGTCTGATACTGATATTAGGCTTTTCCTTTTCAAAGATAGGATTTTATTGTTCTAATTGCAATTTTGTTGAGATAAAAAGATGAATATACCTTGAGAAAGATTTCTGTTTTCACATCATTGGTTCTGATATTTGGATACTAAAAAAAGAAAAGGAAACATAAAAATAAACGTAAAAAGTGCAATGTGTAAAGGCTAATTACGTATTTCTGTGGAGGATATTGGTGTGTTTAACTTTCCTTGGTTAAAAGTTGCACAAAATTTCTGTTTCAGATATTGGATTGTGATGATTGAGTGATTGAGTACTAGAAATCCAATTAAATCTCATCAATATTACCTTGGTTCTGTGGCAGGCATAAATGGGTGCTCTCTGAAGACAACTGAGAACCTTGATGTTGTTAAGGGTATACCTATTGAGAGAATGATGATTGAGACAGACTCACCATACTGTGAAATCAAGAATACTCATGCAGGAATTGGTTTTGTTAAATCTACATGGCCTTCTAAGAAGAAAGAGAAGTATGATCCGGAGTGCATTGTTAAAGGCCGTAATGAACCTTGTTTAGTTAAGTAAGTGGCATGGTTTTGTTTAAGCTGGCTTGTGACAACTTCCTAGTTTATTAACTGCTTCAATATGGCTTTGGTACCATAGTCGCAAGGAATATCTTCTATTGAATGTAACTGTAGTTAGGAAATCAATATTCAAGTTTGCTAGAATTGAAACCCTCGGCATGATTTGCTAGTTTTGTCCTTCTTGTTACGTTAAGACTATCCTATACTTAAAAACTAAATGAATTTAACATTATGCATAGAATTATACCTCTTCTTCAAATAATCATGATTGCAATTTTCCAGGCAAGTTCTTGAAGTTGTCGCTGGCTGTAAAGGCATCAATGACGTGGCTAACCTCAGCAGAACAATATACCATAACACTTGCAGGTAACATAGCTTGTCTCTAGACTTGGGTCTGTTACTGATGGAAGTAAGAACTTGTGGAATTACTAGCCTTTGATCATGCACAGATACAACTGTATCAGATATGACTCATCTAATACACCAATATGTCAATTCTTGAAAAGTATAGGATATGATATGTATAGTACTTCGTATTGAAAATAATCAAATTAAGAGATACTTCTTAAACATGGTAAATATAAAATAAAAATTGTAAATAAATGTCTTCCGAAAATCCAAACAAAAAATACTTATACATTACCAACTATAAAACAGAAATTATAAGTAATTTCTTAATTTCCAGAAATAGAATAGTATCAATTTTATTTTCTCGTTGAGCATCATCTAGAAAGGGGATAACTTCTGTAATTATCTCTGGTTCTTCAAGAAACAAAGATTCCATTTCAAGATTTCTAGCAGCATCAAAGTTATGTCGTGTGTATCCATCCATGACTCCACCAGTGTCCAATGTCTCAGTACTTCCATGAACGTATAATTCATCTTTTCAAAATAAAAATGCTTATAAACCAATTTTATGATTTAACTTGTTTCTTTTGCAATGGCAGAATGAAGTATGTTGTTAATTTGAGATTTTTGAATATGTATTCTAAACTTTACATCTCTTAAGAATTGATATATCATCGTATTAAATATATATAGGGAAAGTTCTAGCAATACTCTCTAACATGCACACTTGTGTAGTTAAAAAAATTTACAATCGCAAAAGTTGGGAGAGAGAATCATTAAATGTGGGATGAGACCCATCAAAACTCATGATTTCAATAATTTCCAGTAAATGGGAGATGGCATATTCAAAAGATTGTGTTAGAGAGTATGTTGTTGGTATTTCATTGTGTATTGTATCTGATGCTCATATTGTATGCGTATGGTAATCATAGGAAGAAGGTGGAAATAAAAATCTAGGTCATCCATTTACATTAGACTTGGCCAAATTTGTCTCGGTCGATTGATCTCATGCATATTTTTCTTTTTCAAAAAATTGAACTTAACTTATTGCTAAGTTGTTAGATGGTTAAAGTCTTGATTGATGGGAAGCGTCTCGGACAAGTACTAGAATAACATCTACTGATTTTGAATGCCATGCTGCTTGCCTAATTTGCTCGTGACTCGTTGCCATATGGACTATCTCTGTTGTTATTCTGTTGGATGTGCGTGTGCATGTGTATATTTTCGTAATATGCGCTGTGGAGCTCCAATAAAAATATTGCTTTGCAGGATTTTTTTCCCTCATGACTTGGATTCTGCAGCTGATGCTCTACTAGCTGGCGGCAATTCTTCTTAAACAGACCTGCTAGTAACTTGACCTTTGCTTTTCTTCGGAGCTGTTTGGTAACCCATATCTGCATTTTTCTTGAGAAAGCTAAGTGTCCTTGAAATTCCAGTCCTCTTTGGGAAGTGACAAATCAGAACTGATTCCCAGAGGTCGATCTGATGAGAGTGTATGACAAATTATTGCATTCTATTTTAATGAGCTTATAATCTGAAGAAAGAAACTATGGTACTAAACCAGAAGCCAATTGGATTCTATATGCCGTATGTAGTGGATATGTTTTTATTGGATTTCATGTCAAGAAGTAAATCAATCGAGGCTGATTAGGCTGATTGGTGGTGGGTCTGCAGTCCCCTAAGTGCTGCCTCCAAACATTTTTGTTGCTTTTCATTTTTTTTAAAGTCAGTATGAGTTCAACTGCTCAAGCCTGGTGTAAGATGATGCAACAGTCACTGTCATCGTCATACCATGTTTTGTTTCAAAAAGTTATTAAATTAACTAATCATAAAACCTGTTGTTGACAATGATGGAGTTTCGTCTGAAAATGTGATATCGAGCAGAGCTATCAAGAGGGAATGAATCGGTATCAGATTTGCTTAAAACGAATCACATCATTTTTTTATCTGCTTCCTGTATCGCACAATCTCAATGGATTTAGGTTGAATCGCTTTAAAAAATAAGTTTAAAAGTTGTACTTTTATTTAAACATACGTATGTATTATAATTATAATTTCTATTTGTAGTCATTATATCTAAAATCAAAATTAATTTTATTAATGTTACTAAAATTTTAAAATATATAATAATTTTAATTTTTCTTTTAATTGTTTTTACTGCTTAAAAAGGTCAAAATCTTGATTCAAATGCAGGACTGTATATCATATTTAAAAGTAACAGTCCATTGAGAATTCGGGTCAATTAGGTTATTTGTTTTGAACAAATCCATTTATCATCTTTAATAGCTTTAATATCAAGTATTTTATTTTTCATTTGGATTTATACATTTATATATAAATTTTACTACAGTTGATTATAAAGTTTACCCTAAAGAAGTTGCGAATCATTCTCATGCCAAACATCTGGGTTACTTGGTAATCATCAGTCTTGGTGCTATAAAAAATTATGAACAAAGTAATGACGATATAGAAATAACTTGAATTAATCACTTGCTTTAAATGGAAGCTGGTGCGAGGAGTTATTGCCTTTAACATTCGGAGCCAAGATGCTTTCCTGCTTTCAGCTAGCACTCGTAGCGAATTAGTGGCTCTAATCTGTCGCCTTGGCTTCCATGTTATCATTATCTCACCCTCAACAAACAGTTTAGGACTTAAAAAAGAATTCGCTTGAATAAATTATTAGTTGACCAAACTCTGAAAGCTAGACTTTCATAATTACAAACTGTATAATTAACATGGACCCCCATACCATACACATATGATCGTTACTCGTTCAATAAAAAATACATTTCACAACTGCCTGAGGATCTACTTACTTCATACCGATATGACTGGCAAATTGACAGGAAATTTGCCGAGTGAATTTTGCGGGCAAAATTTTGATCGATTAAATTTCCTTATGTTCTGGCACTCGAGACCAATTCCGAGCTTTCAACATTGATTCCTGAATCTTCCCCGATTACTGGTGGAGATGATGCTGTCCTAGTTTCAGCCATATTCAACCGCAAAGGGCGACCTTGTACTTCCTGAAAAACGTATCATTACATCAGAAGGATGAAGTTGAAATTGCAAAATTGATGTACCGAAAATGTTCTTACCACACCATTCATGAAGTCCAAGGCAGCTGCTGCAGACTCGGCAGTGGTAAAAGAAACAAAGCCGAAACCTCGAGATCTTCCACTGTCCTTCTCATAGACGACCTTGGCACTCAATACACCTGGCTGCTCAGCAAAAGCTTCTCTAAGACTCTGTGAGTTCACTCCCCACCCAAGGTTTCCACAATATATCTTGTAAGGGCTGTCTACAAAGCCTCTGTTGTTGTTCCTCACTCTTGCCGCCATTACCAATCTTTCCCCACCTTTCGGTACCTCTGGGAAGTTCACCTTTGCAGTCCTACCACCAACTTGCTGCTCAACCAAACACTCATCAATGATATGGAATGACAAAAGGATAATACAACTCCTCTACTGCAAGAATAAAATTGGATGACAAAAAGCATATGCAGATATAAGGGATAATGTTGCAATAGGTTAAACAAGGTATAGGAAAATGCCATTATGTCCATTACGTTAGCATAATATCATATTAAGAGCATAATTTCATGTGATTCTGTAACCTCTCTTCTAGATTAATATGAATATGAGGAGCATAATTCTGTGATTCTGTAACCTCTCTTCTAGATTAATATGAAATGGCAAGGTTTGAAAAATTATTCCATTAGTACATATGTCTGTCATGCTATAACATTTATGCAATTATAGATTATTGTAATATTAGACTAACATATTGGTCTCTTCTTCAACCCTTTGTTAATATAGGTACCTCTAAAATATGTAACTCTTTTTGTAGAAGGTTAGAGTACTCCAAGTACTCTATTTTCTTTAATTTATTCATTTTTTTCTGATAAAAAAAATCAATATTAGCATTCAGGTCATAATTATATTAGAAAGATCAGATGTGATCAAAGCTTTTAATAAAATAATTTGAGTATTGCTTTTTATAAGGATGCAAGAGCTAATACCAACTCAGCAATTCTAATGATACACTCTCACTAACACTCTTTGCAGCATATTTTCACCTATTGATTGTAATTCAAGTGTTCACTAGTTTGGGAATGAAACCTGCTAAATGGAGAATAAGACCTACATGAATTGGAGTGTAGAGGGTGTTTTACTAGCATCTTTCAATAACAAAATTATATAGCAGGTAATGTACTGAAACTTACAGAGCCATCAAACATTCGAATTGCCTCTTTAGCATCTTCTACGCTTGCCATTGTAACAAATGCGAATCCCCTGCTTCTACTCGTGACACGATCATACACAATCTATAAAATTGAATCAAAAGAAACATGGTACGGACCAGCATTAGATTGCACCATAAATACCTTAAATCCATCGATCAAGGAGAAAAATAAGCACAAAGGATGAAAAAAAGGGACAATAAAAATGGTGAAAAGAGGAAACCTCAACAGACAGCACGGTGCCAGCTTCTCCAAAGAGCTCTTCCAATTGGGAATTAGTAATTGAATATGGCAAGTTTCCAATATAGAGCCTCCCGGCCTCGTTATCGTTCGAGTCTGAAACCTTTTGCTCTGCCTCTTGTTCTGTTTTTTCAGAGGTTTCTGTTACCGGTTCGTCTTGTCGGGACTCTGTGATGTCTTGACCCACTTCCGACCCATCGAAGGTGGCGGACGGTGGGGACAGACGATGAAGTGGGAGAAATGAAAGACTGAAATTTTGGGACTTGTGGTTAAGATTGAGTGGTTTTTGGAAAATGGGTCTCTGAGGGAAGTTGGAGGTGCGTGAAATGGAAGAGTGGGTGAGGGAAAGGTTGTATATTCTGTTGCAGATAGAAGAGGAAAAAGAAGCTGCAGCAGCCATTTAGTGTGTGAGAGAGAAAAATGGTTGCTTTTTCAGAATTGAGTATGGAATTGGAAGTGAAGTGACACCTATTGTTATTCCTGCAGAGTTACTTAGCAGGATAAGATTCCTTTGCTTGGGGACACTTCCAGATGTTACTCTCACTTCCTTTCATCCATTTTTTTTTTCTTTTTTAATTTTTTACTTCAAAATTAAAATAAAGATCCCTGTTTCCATTTTGCATGGTTTCGTTATTGTGGAATATTCAATGTTTTTATGAAATTAGTTTCCGAATTGATTTAGGTATTTCTTTGAAAAATGTAATATGTCAGTACTATAGTTCAAGTTTTATGCATCAATTATCATTCATTTTTATACTTTTGACTAATAAAATTTTTTTTGAATTTCTTTGTAATATAATTACTATAAAAATAATAGAATTATGAAAAATTTAAAATTTGAACAATATATGGCCTTTGATAGATAATCTTAGTAGTTGGATGTAATGGTTGAAAACAAATTTAAATATGAAATAATAAATATTATGACAATTAGCTGATAAATTAAAACAATAAAGCACGAATAGTTCAAATCTCAAAGGAAGTTGTGGGAGTAATTTGTTTGGCGGGTGCGTAGGAGGTGGTGATTTAGCAAAGGAAAACTATTTTTTAGCAAAGTCTGAACTATTACGTCCCCAAAATTAGAAAGTCAAAATTCCAGCTAAATTTCCTTAAACTAAAAATCATTACAAGAATGAAAATCGAATTACACTGAGCAAAACACAAGTTTTACTGTTGCATCTAACAAGCCATGTTTCTTTTTCTTCTCAAAGGAAATCTTGAAACACTGAACCGAACCAGAAGTCACGATGGAAATTTTATCACAACACCAGTGCCTTGTTTTAACAAAGACCACAGGTCAAAGTTCTGCAAATACATAGTTCCTAAATACAAAATACAAAGTACAAAACCAAGTTTAGACTTGGCAGAAACACACATAACTAGAGTTTCATGGTTTTATTTTCACACAAAGACACACAGTTGTCTTCTCCATCAGGGTATGAAGTCTTTAGTTTGTAGCATGCCAAAGACACTCTACTCCCATGCACAAAGACAAATTAGTACAGGTACATTGAGCCAAGGATGAGTTGCCTAAATGAGCCAAGGATGGATTGCCAAAGTATATGAGCCAAGGATGGATTGCCTAGACCAGATGTTAGGACGATCCTACACAACGAAACTTGTCACAGTCAACACACCCAACTGAAACAAAGCTTCTTCATCTGGTCTCATGAAGGATGGGTTTGATGCAGCACTGAACCAAACCCACCCTTCTTTCTTTTTCTGTCAGACTTTAAGGTTGCAGCAGTTTCCTGCTGCTGCAGCCCATTTGGGGGGTATGATCATTCCACGCCCACCATCTATCATGTCTACAAGAGTGTGGACAGAAGATCCAAAATGATTGAGGGAAAATCTGTGCGAATACATGCTAGTCACTTCTGAGCCAGAAATATTTGGACTGCTGCCATTAGTCTCTTTTGATGAATTCAAAGTTCCAGCCTCAGACTGAAGGAATTCAGAACTCTGAGAACCCCCGGAATGAAATTGTTCACCAACAGTTTCATGCACTTCATTGTCAGTTTTGCCATTTCCATTACCAGATTTCCTGGTGTTCAAGAAGCGACCTCCACATCCTCTTGGTCGCCGCATTGCATGGAGATGGCGTGATTCATGCATATAAGGCTGTAAGACAGATTTACTAATCAAATAACTACAGAAACACCTTAAGGGTTACTGTGATACAAAGTCACGTAAGGTTCATCTTATGATATAAACTGATAAATAGTCAAATCCAATCGAATGGTAGGTTTTGAACTGTGAATCATAACATTTGAAAAATTATGATAGCTGCAGAATGTACCTAACAAATGCTCTATATATGGCCTTTGTTACTTAAAAGAAACAATTCATCACTTTCTACAAAAGTTAGGCCAGCGACCCTATCATAAGTCATATCTACTTTGTTTCAAGGCCAGTGAGGCTGAGGCTAAAAAATGTTGATTATTAGTATAAGATGAAAAAATATTTGTGTTACCTTGCGACGTTTAGTCAATTTGTGATGAAGTACAGCTTTGGCACGGGACTGCCTACGCCTAATGATTCCATGGTACTGCTTAGCATTTACGTAAATTGGTCCATCATCAGATGTCATGTTAAGTGGCAGCATTATACGTCCCTGAATTGTTGCAGATGATTTAGAAAACAGAGAAAGATTACACTATACTACCAAATGAAAACTAAAGGCAAGATCAAGATGAGAGTATAAAGAAGGTTGCTGAAGTAAAAGACAGACCGAAATTTGAGGTGCATAAGCTGAGAAGAGCCCATAAAATTGATCCGTATAAGGATATTTTGCACATATCTACAAAGGGAAGGATACCAAGCAGAAGCAAAATATGTTTAATCACACAAATAAGAAATGCTAAAATATCAAAGTGAGAGAAGATTTTACCATGGGCTGACTAAATCCTATCTCAAAACGAGAGTGAGAGTCAGCTAGTGATGGCTGCAGTGATATGGTTGTCTGAAGCGTTTGCGCATCATCTGACATTTTACAATCATCTGAGGAAGAAACGTCTTAATGGTTACCCAAAGGAAAGTTTATGTGTCAAGTACACAAAACACTGTCACTTCTAACAAATGAAAAACAAAAAGCAGAGTAGTTTTCTAAACAATCACTGGAGTCCGTGATATAATTTTAGTTTCAGAATTTAAGCCACAAAAATCCAGTTTCAAGCGCGTTGGAAGCTAGCACATGCACCTAAAAGGATACGGACTTATAAGGTGAGAATTGTACATGGGGTACTCTGTTAGCGACTTGATATCCGGTGAAACAAAATATTTAAAGAAAACTCGCTAGGATCTAACTTGGCTTTGATACCATATTAGAAGTGGGTTTTAAGCCTATCCCAACCCCACAGAACCAGCTTGTAAGGTGAGATTGTACCCACTTATATATTGTGAATTGGATTTTTCTCTAGTCGATGTGGGACTTGGGACTTCCAACGGTGTATGAAAGTCTGAGTTGATATATCTTATTGATGGTCTTCCTTTTCAACCCATATCAGCTAAACATATTGACTATCTTAGCTTACGAAATACAACAGCAATCTCTTGAGGTTCCTGTGGAAAGCGGTTTACTCAAAATTGAAGCTAATTAAGTACTGAAATACTGTACACAATCTTTTTCAAATCAATGGTTTGTTCCCACTGTTAAATGTTAAAACCATTTGAGAAAATCCCTACAGTTTTCCAACAATGGTAATCAACCATGTCAATTGGGTTTATTCCTTATTTCGAGTGAAACTATTGAACTGCAGTGTGAACCATTTTGCATTATTAGAATATTATAAGAGGCTTTTTAAAGGAATTTGGACTGTAAAAAGCTTAATTGAGTTCGGAGAGATACTATATACTATACTACGGAGACGGTGTGAGTACGTTAACCTTTTTATTTCATTGAGAATAGGGGTAAACTCTAAAGTCTCGTCTGCAATGTTTTCAGTGAAGCAATTTTCTATTTTAATTTCACCAGTTCAAATCAATAAGCAAAACTCACCACACTCTAACGTTAGTAAATCAAGAAGAAAAATTAAGTTGAAGTCCTTAGATCTTTCAAATGTATAATTTATTTCCTTGTGGTGATCCTGACCCACCATTCTGAACATCAAGCTTCCTTTGTTTGCATCCAAAGTCTAAGAAGAAAAGAATAACTTTTTGCTTTTTCTTTGATTTCTCAGACTATGTGCAATAAAGTATGTGTTTGTACATTTTGAGGAATCAAACCTTATTAGAAATATTTGGTAGATTGACACGTTGAATGAATTTTCAACATTTTTCATAAACACTCTCCTAAACTGATATATGCAGCTCCTCTCCCTTTAGATTTTCCCAGCATAGTTATGATATCATTAACTTTTCCTTTATCATGACAATCATCTCCCAAAATGTTATCGCAAAAAGATGCACAGGAACTAGCTGTAGTGATATATATATCTCTGTGTGTTACTCAGAACTCCATCAACAGTTAATAATTCGAATTACTATTTTGGTGAAAACACATGTAACTAAATTACAGCCACAATTAAATACCTGGAAAGATGGTAAACTGAGTTGTGTGTCCTTTGCCCAACACTTGTTCAGCTCCTCTTGCAGAAGGCTTATTGGCAGCATGATGGTTTATGCAGTTCGGAAGCTCCAATGAAAAGGGTTTCATTTGGCCACAAGACTCACCCCCATGAACACCTTGAGATCCAAAACCACCCCACCAGGGTCCTGAACCTGCAGATGACAAGGCCCCCACAAAATTCGCGGCATTTCCTTCATGTTCTTTCAGATAAACAGTTTGCATCGCCATATGCGCCCCCACAAGATGATTTCTAAGTTAATCGTATTGGTGTGTAGAAAAAAACAAAAAAAACAAAAACTTCCTGTAAGCAAGGATGGAACAACAACCAATAATAAGGCCAAGGGGAAGATACAAATATACAGTTTCCAAAAATCTCAAATTTTCCAAGAGAGAAATCGAAAAAGAGGGGAGAATCAGTACATAAATAGCATGTACCTCAGAGTTATATTCAGTCTTCAGCATAAACATCAACAGAGAGAGGAGCTGAATTGAAATATACATCAAAAAACAATTTCAATTTCCATGCCTTACCAATAATCAAGTATAATACTAATAACACAAAAAAAAAAAAAAAAAAAAAAAAAAAAAAAAAAAAAAAAAAAAAAAAGAGTTAATCAGAGTATTCTAGAAAGCCATGGCAATAATAACAGAAGACTTTAGAGGTTGAAAGGGGACACAAAAGTGAAGATAATTAGAAGAAGACAAAAGTAAGATGGGAATTACAATCAAGAAAAGCACATCCCAACAACTATCCCAACAGAAAAGTACAAACAATAAACCAGATATGAGCATACATACGAAGTATATACATAAACCCACAGACCCAGAAACCGAAGTTCTGAGTTTCCCACAAGAAGAAGCAAAAACAAAAGACAGAGACAGACCAAGAAACAGAAAAGTGAAGTTGACAATAACCGTTAAGTCCAAGAAGTAGAAGAAAGAAAAGGGAGAGACTAACGTGTGAAACTCAGTGGTTATAGAGAGTGAAGAGGGAGTAACAACAGGGAATCCTACGCAGAAATAGAGGCAACCCCATTAGGTTGGAGCGATGTCGGCAGAATATGAAGCAGAAAAGCACAGAAAGGAGAGAGAAAGTGGAAGTGAAGGGAAAGAAAGGAGATGAAAGCGTACAAGTGTAATGGAAAATAAGACGCCAATGAGCTTCGGTTTTCATGCACACCAAGGTCCCTCCACCACCTCCTTTTAGTACTATGTGACCCCTTCTTTAATATTATTATATTTTTCAATGAATTATAACATCACTAACTGCCACTGATCTTTTGTAGTATCTTACATTGATTATACATGCTTTTCTACCTCACTCTCCTCTTCATCTCTCAGTTTCCAAAACCCAAAATAGAATGGTGCAAATCAAGAAGATGGTGGCAATATTTTAAGCACCACCCTCTCCATTTGTGGCAATGTCCCTTCATTTAATATTCTGAGTAATGCAAGTTGAGGAGGCAATGTGGTCCTGTTTGTTGAGTGTCTTGAGTTGTGAATTAGGGTGTGGTTTGGCCCATTAGATGATGAGAGGGGTGGGTAGCATTATACTATTTTAGTTACACACACACATACATACCCTTTGATTGCACCATTTTCGTATTCACAAAATTTGGTTGCTCAAGAAAATTGTCTAGAGTGAACAGAATTGTTGTTTCCAACACTCAAAAAGTTTAACCGTTCACGCCCTTTGAAAATCAAATTGACTTAACTACCTTAAAGTTATCTATCACTTTCGTTTCTTGCACTACTTTTATGCATATCTGTGGGACACTCTCAATCACCCTTTTCTGCTCTTAAAAACACTTGCTTTCTTTATAACATAACCATTATTTTACTCATACATGCACTCTGTCGTATTTTCTTAATGTTGGTCATCTTTCTAGAATCACTTCAAAATATTAAGAATCTAATTCAAAATTTAATGGTGCCAGTGAAGCAACTTAAATAAATGATACATAAATATGTTTTCATGATTTCACAACATTCAAAGTTAAATAAAATATTTATTATATTAAAATATTAAAATATACGTGATGGAAGAAATCATATAACATCTATGTAACTTTTATTAAATCTTACGTTGTTTAAATGTTTAATTGGATTTTTCTTTTCCAAAACTAACTCTTAGATTATAAATTCCCTCCACATAAATCTTATTTACAGTAAACTATGTTAATATAATATTCTTTTATATTTCGCTTTTGTGTATTAAAATCAACATAATGTATACTTTTCAAAATACACTAAAAAATTGATAATTTTAATATTTTGTTATTATCGTTCAATTTTATAATTTAGCGTGAATAGTCATGTTAATATAAAAATTATAATTAAATAGTTAGGTTAACAAAATTTACTTTTTATATAACATTATTAATAATATAATATTTGATAGAAGTTATATCAATGTAATTTGAGTTTTTGTATTCTATTACTTCGATTTAAATTTTATTGTTATTAAATAATAATATTTATTAATATTAACAAGTCCATATAAATGAACAAGTCAAATAAGTTTCTAAAATCTCTTAAAGTTACCAATGCTAATTGGTACTTTACAAAAAATAATGAGATTTTTATACCAAATATTTATTAAATATGTAAATTTATTTATGATACTTTTGAATTAAAGTTATTGACACAGTAATATCAGTTATAACATCTCATTTTAACATTTTAAAATTAATAAAATAAAACGTTTTTCCATAATATTCAAAATAGTTAATTCAGTGTATAAAATATATTAATAGAATCTTACCAAAAGTTAGGACTATGAAAATATATCATTGATATACTCAAACTAAACCAACAAGCTTTATATAAAAACTAACCAATACTAAAATTTTCTGAGATCTCTCACTACTCTAACTGATAACTCCTCATCCTCCATATGTGTCTCTAAACCTATATCTTCATCTGCTCACATCAATAAGGTGATCATCGCAAAAGAAGAAAACAAAACCAAATAACACAATCACAAAACAAGATAAGCTAATGTATCAAAAAAATATTCATATATATATATATATATATATATATATATATATATATATATAATTAACTCATGCCAAAAGCATTCAAACACAGTATAAATCATATCACTACCTAAATTCATCCAATAGTTGACAAGAAACTCAATTATCTGGATACATGTTCTTGATATAAAATTCATTAAAAGTGTGCACCGGTGATGGTTCCTAGACTCTTCAAAGTCTAGCCTCAATACACAAGGTTAATCATGTTCACACCTAAGGCCCAATACGTCCCAAGACTAGGATCTCCTGCTACTCTCACCACATAACCCATTCTACTCTATGAGTGTGAATGATTATTAGAGTTTAAGGTATATTCCTTACTGACATCTACTATATCAAGGCATACACTATCAATATCATAACCAAGAATTCCCTTCAAGCATCATAACTTCACATGTTCACACATCATTCCATACCAATTATCATCATTCATACCCACAACAACGTTTTCACCTCAAATTATAATAATAAAAGTCATAGAATATGCTTAGAACCAAACGACAGATCATTTAAACTAACTAAACATGAAAACAAACAATTAAGGGCATCTGGCATTTGTCTCGTAAAAACGAACATCAGCATGCCACCGCTAAGCGTCCTAAAGCTAAAATGCTCCCATACCTATAGTGGTCACCAACGCTCAATGCCACTTGGCCAACGCTCAATGTCAATCACCTCGAAAAAATGTGGCACTCAATAATGAATCTGTCGCTCAACGCCACATTATATGACAACACTTTTTGTGAATTTGGGGATTTTAGACCTGTTTCCTTATTCAAAATGGTACTCTTCTCTTATAATCTTCTTTCCTTATTCAAATTGGTACTCTTCTCTTATGATCTTGGTTCAAAATGGTTTTAAAACATTATAGTTGGTACCAATTTGATTAAATATTCAAAATTCTAATTTCTCCCGATCATCACTAAATCAAACAACAACATTTCACCATTTATCAAACAATCTAAAATACTGAAATCATACATACCAACAAGTTTTACCATACAACTCATTTTCATCACCAAATCACCATCAAACACAGGCATGCAAAAATATCAAAACATATCAAATTCATGCATATAGATAACAACAAGCTTCCCTTACCTATTATCTAGCTTAAACAAATTTAAAAACACCAAACTGTTTCAAACTCGACTGGATGTTCTATCTACACATAGAAACATTACAAGAACGATCAGGACATACTATTGTGTCACTGATCAACAAAGTCTAATATAAAAGACTAAAAGCACACATGCAAGTGAAAAAAGTCTCATATGCAACAGAAAACAGAAGAAAACTGAGAAAAAGGGATTGAAACTTACTTACACGAACAGAGAAACTGATTGGTCCAATTGAAGAGTTCGCCACAAGGAACACTCATACGGTCTCAGATATAAAATCAAGTGTGATGAGAATCCTTAGAGAGAAGTCAAATAACTCTAAAAAAGTAGTTTAAGAAAATTGTATGTTTTAAAACAATAAAACTCGTTTATAACAAAACTATTTATACTAAAATATTTTAATATTTAAATAATTGAGTTTCTTATCACTTTTAAAATATTATGTTCTATGATTTTGCATTTGACAGTGCATCATGCTAGCATATCTCGAAATATCTCATTTTTATCTTTATCTTAGAAAAAAATGAATTAAGTTTAAAAACATTGGTTCAAACTAAGCTTTTCTTTTACTGATTTGACAAAATCTTGGTCTATGTTTTTAGAAATAACATAGAGATGAGTGGATAAAACTTCGATTTCAGCGATGAAACCAGATGGTTCAGAAATGGCATGGTACAAAGAGTGTGTACATTAAAAAAAGAAAACATTCACACATCTAGAAATCCACCTACAACGCGAACAAGGCATAATCCTATTTATACTGAATATTCTTCCACTTTTCTCGTCTCTTTGGATTTAGCTTTCACCATAACAACTTCGTACCAGCATTGTTACATTTTCAATAGATTTTTAGATAGAAACTATTGCAATTTGCTTAGCTGGCACTGCTGAAAAACCACCAATTATTCATATTTGATTTTGTTGACGTTCTTATCAGGATTTCATGATTAAGTGGTGATGATGAATATTTGACTATTGCCACTGTTAGTTCTTAAAACACTCAATCCGTAATCTCCTTTTGTTTAAGTACATGAAGTTTTATAGTATTAAAATATGTTAAAGGGAAAATAAAGGGTTTATAAATAGTTAAGAGTTGTGTGAAGAAACCATTTGAATCTTAGGCACATGTGTAGATTCTGTTCCCTGCACCTTATTCAACTTCATTTTCATTAGCCGGCTATATTTTTTTGTTTTTAACATGTTTCATGAAAACATGTTTTCTATTTAAGGTAACTGTTACTTAGCAAGACCTTCTTTTTCATCTCCCTTTCTTACTTTTCCCCTTCTTTTATGATAAGAGCCTTGTCAACAAATAATTGCACACTATTTAAGTGCACCACTCACTAAAAAGACACATGTTAAGAGAAGCGGAAAGGAGGGAAAAACCATAGAGAAAACAAGTACATAGGAAAGGACCACAAATTAATACCTTTTGTTGGGGCTTCTCTCACTTCCCCTCCCTATAAGAATATTCACTTATTACTATGTCGATTGTTTCTGATTTGTTTTTGTTTGCTGTTTTAGAATGAAAGTGCTCAAGGAGTCCAAAAACTATTTTTACAAAATATGTACACGTTAGAGTATCTAAAGAAAAAAAACAAGAGACTCAATCTTGAGGAGAGATTATCGAAAATAGTCTAAATGTGAGTCAAAAGTCCTACATTAGATATAATAGACAAAGTTAAACACTGTATAAGAATAAATGTCTATAACATTATTGTCTTAAGGTTTTTGTGTAAAATTAGTATTAAAGGTCTTGTATATGTGTAAGACTAATGTCATATAATCCTATAGAATCACAATCTCTCAATAACTATGATTGTAAACCATATATATGAAAAGATATAACCCATCAAAATGAATGATTTTGATATATTTAAACATAACTTTTGTTTAATTAAGAAAGTTTGAATTGTCGTAAGTCATTCTTAAAAATATGATTAGTCTACATTAATTTTTTTTTTTATTATCATGTTTAAAAAACAAGTGAGTTTATTGTAGTATTATTGGTCTAAATAAGCTCATTAATAGTTAACTTTTTCTAATATTATAATGTAAAGTAAGCATAATATTATATATATATATATATATATATATATATATATATATTATGTGTGG
>Ga0214543_1000402_pt1 | contig 70757 bp, 36 predicted proteins | sample CNSS2metaG_FD_160094 | JGI IMG/M metagenome (GOLD analysis project Ga0214543, IMG submission 160094) | Root nodule microbial communities from cowpea collected in UCLA plant growth center, Los Angeles, California, USA - CNSS2 | ecosystem: Host-associated > Plants > Roots > Nodule | place: USA... | reverse complement strand
CTTCATTTTTTTTTTTTATATTTTTATGTTTTTTAAAAAAAAAAAACACACACAATCTTAATCTTCATACAGAGTGATGTGTAACAGATTTATAATTCACCTTAATAGCAAAAGTATCGGTCTTTAGGTATGATGCATTATTTATATACACGGATTAATTATTTGTTTCAGAAAAGCGTTGAAAATTACTACCGGTCAAAACAATTTGTTACACATTAAAAATATATGTAGTTTCTCATTGAATCACATGAGCGAATAAGAATGCACTTACGAGAAATGACTTTTTGAATATAATTAATTTTCGCATTTAAGCAACTCTGCATTATCTATCAAAACAAAATAATTTTATATATTGTAAAAAAATCAACCATTTTCAAATTATTTATTTCCAATATAAATTATACTATAAAATAATATTAAATTTTTAAACCAACCACACTCTAAACAGTATGTTATTATGTTAATTACATAAAATGCAAAATAAATATATATTGTGAAAGTCATATTTGAAAACAGTAAACAATAAAAAAGATTATAAAAAAACAACTTGAATAAGGTTAGAAAAAGCATTAAACATAGAAATTTATAATAAAAAACAATTAAAATTCACTTAAATTTATAAAATGTTACAAAACAATTATCGCAATAGTCAACCATATTGGTGTACGTAACAAATCTGGAAAATATGTAGTAACCTTTGGTAATTTAAAATTAGATTCTAGAGTACTTTTTCTTTTGCACTACTAGTATATTTTGATTGAGTTCTCAACAAGTCTATAAATTGGCTATTTGAATAAAATGTTGAATTAAATTTCCAAACAGTAATGCTGTTAAATTAATTTAATATATAATACATAATTTATAATTAAATTGAATTTAAATGCATGTTTGAAACATATTGACTGTGTTGAATTTAATTCAATCAGCATTTATTTTATTAATCTTTTAACTGATTTACATAATTGGTTTAAAAACTAGTTTAATAAAAGTGTTTGACCTTTGACCAGGATAGAAGACAATGTCCAATGCTATGCAAATTGGAACAATCATACTGAGCAGTTTGACTCACAAAGACAACATAACATTGAAAGCTCACATTATTTTAAATTTTATTAAAATTGTTTTAGACAAAAAAACACGCTCATACATTTATGTAAATGATGTATCTTGAAGATTATATCAAGTAACGTTTTAACCATATATATCTATAGTAAATGGTAATAGAAAGATGTGTACGTACCCATTACCAAAAGTACTTGTAAAATATATTATTCTTTATTATCAGTCAGATGTATAAATTAACAAATTTAATAGTATTTATTTAACATACAAATGGATGGATAAACATTGTACGAAGATATGTACTATTGTTTTTAGCATAATATAGGTTAAAGATTAATTTAATTATAGAGTGGTTATGGAGTTCGAAATGACGTAAATAGATGCATTTTTGAATTAATTAAACAACATTTTAAGCATAAATTTGCACAAAACCCTACATATCGGTGAACATAAGAAGAACCACGTTAACAAATTGATTAAAACCAAGAGAATCATTAATTGAAGAAATTCATTAAAAATAGATAAGTAGAAACACAGTCATGCTGAAACAACTTTTCATTCAACGAAAAAACACAATAAAACCAACGATATACTCTATAACACTTTCCTAATAGATATCAGTAAGATTCAAAAATCGTACAAAACAGAAAAAATATTGTGCATCAAGAGAGATCTTCATTCCGGTTGCTGTGTCTTGAATCCTATGATGTGGATTTGACATCATTCACCAGCCACCGATTCCGACATTAGCAGAGTTCAACATTGACAAGTCGCCACCCTTGTTGAAATTACTAGGGTTATGGTTACAACTATTATTGTTGTTGATGTTATTGTCATGATCATCCCTTTCTTGTTCTTCAGAACCGTATCTATAAATTTCAGGGTTCTCGAAGGTAGAAATGGTCAAGTTGACATCGTCACCGGCGACGACTCTACCGCCGACGAGGCCACCGAAGACTCGACCGTGAGAGGTGGAGAGGTGTATCCCAAAGGATAAGGAACGAGGAGGGGTGGCGCCGGGGAGAAGGGTGTATTGGTTGTTGTGTAAGTAGGAGCCAGTGAGGGAAAGTAAGTTGAAGGGTCCATGGAGCATGACGGCGGAGGAGCCACTGGGGACATGGCGGAGGGTGACGGTGGTGATGACACCGGAGGCACTGAGGATGGTGAGGCTGACATGGGTGCGCCGAGCGATGTTAATAATGGTTTCAATGATGTCATGTCCTGGAGCGACATTGACGATGAGAATCTTGATGTTGGGTTGTGGGAGAGTGTATTTGGGCTTGTTCTTGGAGCCTGGAGGTCTGCCACGTGGCTTCTTGGAGGGTGGAGTGGCAATAGGGAGATTCTGCCATTGTTGGTTTATGGTGGGTGGTGGCAGCGATGGAAGAGGACAGTGGGAGGAGCTGGTGTGGTGGTCCCAAGAGGATTCAGAATCTGAGTCTCCGGAGACTGAGATTTGGGAGAGGGAGATTGGCATGGAGTTGTTTGTCATTGTACTAGAAAAAATGTATATCAATTAAGACGAGTTTAAATAGAAGAGGAAAGATAGACGAAATGGTTGGATGAGAATATTGAAAGAACCAAGGTAAGATAATTGATTGTGAGGATTTGAAGCTTTGTTTGTGGGTGATTTATAGTGTGGTAGTAACGGTGATAAGAATGATGGACTTGTGACGAAGGTTTCAACTCTAGAAATTTTTTTTTTTTTTTTTTTTACAAAAATGATTTAGTTTTACTAGAAATTTATTCAAAAAGAATATACTTTAAAAGTGTTACCCTAAATGGAAAAGTTTTATTTGGAAGTCTAAGTTCATTCGACTTGACTTGAGTATAGGTTGCCTTAAGACATCACCTAAAGTTGATTAGAGTCAACTATAAGATCAGACTAACTTAATTTTACTTGGATTAATGCAAATTTAGTTTCTTTTGGACCTGAGTTAACGTAGTTCGACCTGAGACCTTGATGATTCAATTCAACCTTGGATTTAGGATGATTTAACTAGACCTTGGCCCTAATATGACCTAACTAAACCATTTGACCAGAGTCGACTAGACTCAAACTTTGGTCAAGACAGGCTCGTCTCGACCTTCAGCCCGGGCTAATAAGTTTCAACCTTCATCGAGACCGACTCGACCTTGCGTAGGACAACTCGACTTGACTTCCAATCTGATCCAACTCTGCTCGACCTACTACCTTATCTGACTTGGTTCGACCTTAATCTTGGGCCGATCAACTAAACCTTCAACCTAGGCTGACTCGGCTCAACCATCAGCCGAGACTCACTTAGTTCAACCTTTGGCCTAAACTGACTCAGCTCAACCTTTAGGTTAAGTTGACTTTAACTCAAGCTTCAACCCAAAACGACTCTGATTAACCTTCCACCTAACCCAATTCAGCTCAATCTTCAACCTAAACTGACTATGTCCAACCTTAGACATAGACGACTTAACTTGACGCAGTTCTTAGTTACCTTGACTCGACTTAAACATACCTTGATTATCATTTTTTTCTAGATTAACATAAAATACTAGGAAATTGTACTATTATGTACGACTCTCTTCTTTTTTTAGTGAAATCACGCTCACTCACATGACTTCATTCTAATCATATCAACCACTTGGGCACGAAACTCAATCAAGTTATTTTGTATTTTGTCATGATTAGCAATATATTACAATGGATTAACATGGAACTCAAATTCAATACGAGCATAACCCTGCAATTTGTGTCTTCTTTTTATAAAACAACTAATGAACATCATCGTTTATAGAATACTATCAAGGAATGAAGGAAGCACACATGGTGATGATAGTTTTCATTATCAGACCTCTCATGATTTTATTATTTCCAATAGACCTTTCCTCTAAAATATAAGAGAAAACAAGGAAAAAAGTAGATAAGCAAATGTTCTTACGAGGTCGAAGTATATTATGTAAAGTCTCCTACAAAGCTTTAGAAGGTTCACAAACTCGAGCTCAACGGGTGCTCGTCCTTAAACGTTACAAACAATGGGGAGGTGCCTGCAAAAGACACTTAGATACCAAAGTCAGTTTGAGATGTCAAAGAATAAATGTCAATGAATACGTAATTAATGTACTTCATAAAATTTGTCTTTTACATTATGGTTCATGGGCCTTACCTAGTTGGCTTTGGTTTAAGTGACCTAATTACTTGATAATCAAATTAAGATAGTTGACCTTGGATTTAGCTATTCTAAATGATAAGCATGTCGAACCAGTCTATTTGAATAATTCAAGTACATCTCATCCTATAGGGTTGACATGTACCCGACCAGGTCGTCTACCTTATGGGACCTAGTTAACCTAAGTGGTACTGTTCGAACCAATTTCTCAAACAAGCAAACAAGAAAAGCAAAAAGATGAAAAACACAAGTCTTAAAGTCAAAAGAGTATCCTTCCATTAAGTTCAAAAAGTCCATACCAAAGGGCCTTAATATATTTGGCTGAGATATGAAAAACCTATTCTACGTACTAAAATGAAAACATAAGTTACTACTCTTCTACGACATCTTGAGCATTCTCTATTTCTTCATCAATAATTTGGCTAACGGTGGAAGAAGGACTCATCTTGATTGTTCCCTCATCATCATGGTCATCCTCAGCATCCTCGGCCACATGCTTAGTAGCCTTAACGGTCGTTATCTCTACAACATCAACTAGGTGGCCATCATATATATCCAGATTCACACTAAAACGGGCATCAGTAGTCGACACCTCTTTGTATAAGAATTCATCTTGCCTTAATTAGCGCTTTCTAGAAACCATTAATATGCTCAAAGATTAACATATTGCTAAAGAGTGGCAATCTCAACCACGACTTCTTCAATTTTCTCCTCCTTCAACTTCTTCTAAGCACCAAGTAGTGTGCCTTCCAACCTTTGAATTTCCTGATCTCCTCCTCATGGGATTTCTTCTCAATGGCCCATTTATATTGCTTAATGTCCACCTTCTTCAAAATAGCAAGTTCCTCCATAACCTTTTTCTTGCCCTCATTAGCCAGTTCCTTCTATAGAAAATTAGCTACCCTCTAGCTCATCACCATGGATCACGCTTGGAATTCCAACAAGGCCTTTATGGCAACATTAGGCTCCATTGTATAAATAAGTTCTGACTCTTGGTCAATTAGATTAAGATCCATGTTTTTCCTCATCCAGATCCTACAATCGCTGATGATTCTCCACTTCAACCTGAGTCAAGTTTGGAACATTATCCTACCCCTTATTTTTTAAGCAACCTTAACCATTCGCTTTCTCAACTTGACGAACACATCCTCGTCCACACCCACCTTTGTAGAATGTTCAACCATATAGCATGCAAAAATACAAATTTTTCATATTAGCCAAATTACACTAGTCATGGAAAAAGGTAAACTCATTGTATATATCATTAGTCAGCTTAGGAGAAAGATAACAATGTTCTATGTTAGGATCTTCATGGGAAGTTGTTCCAACACTTCCATTATTTGTCTACTCTTTGAGCAGAGCAAACTCTTGGGGACCTCTTTGCATCTCTGAGGATTTATTGTCAGTAGAACGAAAATTTTGGTTTACAATCATCACCATAAAAATCTGACCTCTCGATTAAGGTCATGGCAACCTTGAAGTTTGACCTCCCCACCAAAGATAACCCCTTAATCGGATCCTTAGGACGGGTAACATAAAAATAAAGAATGCTCTTAGGGGTGGGGGACAAATACAAGGCTTGGCAAATAAGTCAAAAAACTTGTACACCACACCAGTTGTTTGGATGAAGTTAAGTGTGAGCAACATTCAAAAGACAAAGAACACCCATGGTGAACTCGTCAAACAAAAGTCAAGCATGTAAATGATACGAAAATTCCATGTATACATAAAAGAATTATCTTCATCCCTTTTGCAGCCATGGCATACATCGTCTATGCTGCCTAGTCTCTTAAGAGACACTATATCAAGACTTACTCCTTGGTTAGAAACATATATATTGTTAAGCCAAGAAGTCCAAATTCAGGACCACCAGAACTTGGAAGATGCAAGTTGAACCTCCTCATGAACCCAATTCTCTTAGGCAAGGAACTCTAAGCATGTTCTTCGGGAGGATCCTCCTTACACTCCCTGGTAACCTCCATGGTCACCCTCAGCACCCTAGACAAAGAATCGCCAGACAACCCTAAAGGTCGGCTACTACCCGACCCTTTATATGCACTCACATTGGAACCAATGAACGACATACCTCGAAATACTTGACCCTTTGTATTTCTCATAAGAAATTCGTAGGGGAAGGTAACAAAAGTAGAAGAAAACTCAGGAAATTTGGTGAAAAAAGTGACAAAATGAAACACTATTTATAGAATGGACTGCAATGTTTCACCTTCCCAACCCATCCCATGCCAATATGTAAGCCTTCAAAAAAATCCCAATCATCTCGACTCTTCAACTTCCAAAAAACACATTGATCCTAGCAAAACTCTAACAACCATATGCTCATGTCCGAATCAAGACTCTACACCTATCCAAACATATCAAACCTCTTTGTCGCTTTAGCTCCTTGATGTTGGGGGGCTACTATACCTATAGGTTCATATGACCAAAGAAATACAAAATTTCTTTGCAAAGATCTAGAGGTTGAGAAGCCAATAATTGAGTAACTGTGATCGCTTCCTTAAAAGTCTTTAACATAGGACATGTTAAGACTATGAGGCTAGTGTGTTGTGCACGGCCAAGATGCCCCATAAGGTACACAGATTGGCCGGCTACATGTTGCCCCTCTAGGATAACATATACTCAATTACGCCAATAAACTAGTTCGACATGATTATCATTTAGAATAGTTAAATCTAAGGTTAGCCATCTTAATATAATTATTAGGTACTCAATTATTGGTCACTTAAACCAAAGCCCAACAAGGTCATGCCCATGAAACATAAATAAAAGGCACATTTTACAAAGTACATTGATTACATATTCATTTATCAGGTAATTAGCTCACTTAAACCAAAACCCAACTAGGTCATGCCCATGAAACATAAATAAAAGGCACATTTTACAAAGTACATTGATTACATATTCATTGGCATTTATTCTATAAAATCTCAGACTGAATTTGGTATCAAAGTGTCTTTTGCAAGCATTCCCCCCTCCGTCTGTGATGTTTGAGGAAGAGTACCCTTTGAACTCGTGTTCATGAACCCTTTAAAGCTTTCTAGTAGACTTGATATAATATACTTTGACCTTGTAAGAACAACAAACATAATTTCACTAAAATAAAAGAGAGAAGTCATATTAAAGAGCACGACTTCATATTTAAAAATAATTGAAGTCGTGCATTGTTCCACATGTTCTTCTTTTCAAATTATATTCTTTATAACTTGATCATTTTGATAATTTTTTAAAAATTTACTGATTTGGATCACTTTAAATAAAACTAACTTTTTGTAAAATAAATAAAAGAGAAGATGATAGTGCTATGGTTTCTAGGAGCCAAGATCATAAAAAAATACAAAAGAAAAATTTAATGATTAAGTCAATTTGTTTATTAAAAATAATATATAATTAATGGTAAGAATTAGTAAAATATTTTGAAATCATATATAGAAAAAAATGATATTCCCATGGACATATGTAAAGAGGGTTCAAGGAAACCTTTCTTCATGCTCCTTCTCATCACCAATCATCTTAGCTGTAAAAATAGGGTTCACATCTAGAGCTTCACCATGGTTCCTCTTACAAACAAATGTTGTGGGTCTTTGTCTTGTACCATCTTTGTTGCTTCAAACATGGGTAGATCCAACACCTCTTGTCCTAGCCATTTCTCTATATGGAAATCATCACATAAAAAATTATCATAACAATAGGCAACTAAGTTTGATCAGCTCCTTAACAAATGATAAAATTGAACCCAACCAACAAAAGCAATAAATGCAACAGAAAAAAATTCAATACACATGCCAGATTGTCCAATTTGAAAGTCATTACCATATCCCAGAACTTGTTTTAGAAAGGCCAATCCATTAAAATTGTCCTGAATTGAACAATATATCGAAAGGATTCTAGGATCTAGTAATAACTTCTAGATTTAGCAGTTTAGTATGTATTGGAACCTTTCTTCCCTTTTCCTCCTCCCCGCGGGCACCCATTTTCTCCTAAAACACAGCTATCACATTATGCAAAAATAGTTGGACATACTTATTCTTCTGCACCAAACAAAAAAGACATTATAGAGCAAGCGAGATTGATAGAGGTGTAGTCTGATCTTCTAAATGTGATGGAGGTGCGGCTTGGAGGTGTAGTGGTATAGATAAAGAGGTGCACGTTGTTTGTCGACGAGACCAGTGGAGATAGGGGGCATCGATTGTTGTATTTTATGATTTATTATATAAAATTAATATTCCCTATTTTCTTATTATTATGGATTGACATTAATCAATAAATTAAATGATTTGTTAGAATCAATTACATTGCGCATTGTTATTATTTTTATAGGTAATATATAATTTTTTGAGTTTCTGATAAACGGTTTGTGATGGGTTGGACTGTTCAGTAAACGGTCTGTGATAGAATTGAATAATCAGTTATATTTTTAAGAGGTCCCTAGTCTTTGCTGGTAGGATATAAAATCAATACCCCATTAATCAATTTTAAGTAATAACGTAAAACCACACTTTTGATATACGATCTAAATAACCTATCTATAAAAAAGAGAGCAATAACGTCTCATACGTGCATCCATGAATCCTTCATTGATTCTGGGTACACAATCCTTTGAACTCATACTTGAATATATTATATTGTTGTGTCTTATATTTTTATTCCTATCAATTGGTATCAAAGCCAATAAGATACAAAATATAATTGTTCATTTTGGAAGTGCATTTTAATTTTCATAACTGTGCATCTTAATATTATATTGGAGATCTTAACTTTCTTGTTTGATTAAAAAATTTATTAATGGGTTTAATTAATTGCCATGAACATTAATAAGCTATTTGTCTCATTTCATACGTGAAACTCTCGTAAGCACCCAAACATTTATGACTAAAAACCTCAATTTCATTCATTCTCGTTTTTCTGTGTTGCTACAATGGTGGAATTAATGAAAATTAATGGATTTTGATAGGTGATTAAAATTATTGAAATCCCATATTAAGGAACCCTAACCCTAATTAAAATCTCTTTTGAACCCTTTTTTTTCTTGCTAGGAAATTGAACGGCCTGTCAACGACGGTGGAGCTATGGCGCGTTTGTCTTGTTGAGTCTTTGTCACTAGTGCGGCAAAGTGCAGTATTGATATCGCAGAGTTTCCCATCCATGGTGGTTTAGTGAGGTTTCGTCGCTTAAGGACCCTTTCGCGAGTGGTTCGCAACAGTTGCAACGGTGGTTCTGTCGTAGAGGCTCGTAGTTTTTTCTTTCGCGATGGTGAAAACAATGGTCGTTTGCTCGCACTAGTGGTCTTTATTCTCATCGCAATGGCTTGCAATTTTCTTCTCTCGTGATGGGATGCGATTTTACTCATGCTTAAGAGTCATAGTTGTTGTAGGCGACGTCGACCGATTGGTTTCTAGTCTAGCGTAGCAGTGGTGGGTTTTCACGGTGTTGGACCTGCGTGCTAGTAGCCTACATTACGCACAATAGTGGTGAACGACAATGGCAGCGGAGGTTCTGCATCCACTGTTGTATGTTGTTTTCGTTTCTTGTGAAACCTTCTCGTGAATGCTTCTGGTTTTGCTGCTATGATCTAGGTGGTTTCCGGCGGCCTACATGGTGTGTTGGTGGCTTATGGTGGCTGACGGTAATGTTTTGGTGGCTTACGTTTTGCACCCTGTGGCCTACGTTTTGCACTAGATTTTGAACCAATTTTTAGATTAAAAAAACATTATTATTATTATTATTATTATTATTATGATTTCATGCATTATATAATTTTATTATATTTTTGTTAAGCATGATATAATTTTGTGGGAATAATTTAATTTAATTATTAATTAATTAATATGATATTACATTAATTTTAATCACGCCCTATCGGTATTTTGTTATTAATGTATTTTATTTTTCTTGATATAATGTATTTTGAATTTTATTATGTCAATTATTTGTCTTGTACTTTATCGGTATTAGATTTCTTTTGACATGAGATGTGCATTGTATTTTTATTCTAATTATATTTCTTATTTATTATGATTCAGGACCCTTAGGCAAGACCATAATGAATGAGAAATTTGGTATTATAGGTCTATCTTGTTGTGTATTCAGAAAAATTTATTTTTGTTTATATACACACTAAATGTGCGTATTAAATGTTTCTTTGTTATTTTGATACCAACTTCTTTGCCTATGCAATTGACTTTCATCAAAACTTTAAATGGGATAAATTTTGAGGATTGGAAAGAATCTCTGGATTTGCATCTGGCAATTACCAATATGGACTTTTCTTTGAGAGAGGAAGAAATTCCAACTCTTACCCCTAAGTCCACTGGTGTCCAGAGAGCTCCTCGTGAAAAATGGGAACACTCGAATAGGGTGTGTCTGATGGTGATGAAATACACCATGGAGAAGTCTATTCGATAGAGCATTCCAGATAATGATAATGCTAAGGATTGTTTGAGATCAGTTGGTGAGAAGTTTAAGACTTTTGATAAAGCTCAAAAGGGTCATTGTTTGTCACTTCTTGAAAAGACCAAATATGATGGTGTCAGTGGTGTTTGTGAGCATATGATGAAGCTTGTGCACTATTATAACAAACTCAAGTCTCTAAGAGTGGAGATAGGTGATAGTTATTTGATTTGGCAGGTTATGGAATCTCTTCCTTCTTACTTTGATGTGTTGAAGTTTTACAACACTTAGAAGGAGGAATGGACAATTTATGAGATGATAACTATTATTTATCAAGAGGAAGCATCAATTAAAAATTCCAGGTCTCATAGTGTGCAGTTCACCGCTACTAATTTTGGAACTAAACCTGTGAAAAAGGGTTTCAAGGCAAATCTCGTTATGAAAAGGGGAACACGGGAAAATTGTTAGTTGTTTTAGAGCCCAAGAAGAAGTGCTTCAAGGGAAATTATGCCTATTGTAAGAAATTTAGGCACAAGCTAGCTGACTGTTATATTCTTAAGAAGAATGTTGATAAGGAAGTTATACTCCTATATGCTCTAGCTTGTTTAGAATCTAATGTTGTTGATGTCTCTCCCAATTCTTGGTGGTTAGACTCTGGTGCCACTATTCGTGTTGTGAATGCTTTACAAGGGTTCACAAGCTTGAGAAAACCAAGTGATGTTAAGTCCAAAATTATCATGGGAGGTGGAGCTAGAGCATCAGTTGAAGATATAGGAGTAACTTCTTTAAATTTACCTTCTTTACATGTTTTGTTGTTGAAAGATGTTGTTTATGTACCTTCTATGAGAAGGAATTTGATTTCAGTTTCAATTTTGAATAAATGTGGCTACACTTTTGAATTTGGGAATGGTAAACTTGATGTTTATTTTAATTCAATTATTGTTGGCTCAGAAGTTTTATGCAATGGGCTTTACATGCTGAATATGAATGACATGTCTATTAATTCTATTATTGGACATAAGCGTAGTAGAATTGACGAAAATTCCTCTATGTTGTGGCATAGACATCTGAGGCATATTTCAAGGTCTCGGATTGAGAGGTTGATTAAATAGGGTATTCTGCATGATATGGATTTTTCTGATTTTGATATTTGTGTTCATTGCGTTAAAGACAAGTTTACCGCAAAAGTAAGAAATACAAGAGCAAACAAGAGTAATGATGTGTTAGAGCTTATTCATATTGATATATGTAGACCTATCACACCCACTTCCATGGGGGGATATAGGTATTTTATCACGTTTATAGACGATTATTCCAGATTGGGATGGATAGATCTCCGACAGGAAAAATCAAGTTCCTTGGATGTTTTTAAATCTTTCAAAGCTACTATTGAGTTGAAACAAGAAAGAAGATAAAATGTGTAAGGTTTGACAGAGGTGGAGAGTATTATGGTAGATATGATGAGACTGGAAGAAATCCTGGACCTTTTGCTAGATATCTTGATAAATGTGGTATTGAAGCTCAGTATACAATGCCTGGTACTCCTTAGCAAAATGGAAATGCAAAAAGGAGGAATCACACTCTTTTAAAGATGGTGAGATGTATGTTGAGTCATTCCTCTTTACAGGATTTCCTTTGGGGAGACACTTTAAGGATTGTTGTGTATATTCTTAATCTTATGAGCTCATGTTTGGGAAGAAGCCAAGTTTGAGACATTTCCATATGTGGGGTTGTAAGGCAGAGGTGAGCCTTATAATCCTCAATTGAAGAAACTTGATCTTAAGACTGTTAGTGGGTTCTTCATTGGTTATTGTGTGGGTTCTCATGGTAGCATGTTTTGCAGTCCTCCTCACTCCATGCAGGTTATTGAGTCTGACCTTGTCGTATTCTTTGAGGATTATTTGGACAGTGGGAGCAATTCACCCTGACCAGTTACTCTTAGAGAAGATTGTGTTGTTATTCCCGTGCCATCCTTTTATCTTCCTGTAGATAATGTGATTCTGGTTGTCCGTGATGAAAATGAATTTGTTCCAGATATTGTGGATGCCACATCACCTATAGTAGATGAACAAGTTCATAATGATGTTGTTTAAGAGGTTTCTTTGAGGAGATCTCAAAGAGTACGCAAGTCTTCTATACCTAATGATTATCTTATGTATCGTCAAGAGAATGAATATGATCTAAATGATATTGATGATCCTACTACTTTTGAAGAAGTTATTTCTAGTTCTCATGGTGTCGATTGGTTAAATGCTATGCATGATGAGTTAGCTTCTATGGCTCATAATGATGTTTGGGATCTTGTGGATTTGCCACTTAGGTGTAAACCAATTGGGTGTAAATGGGTCTTCAAGACTAGGCATAGTCCAGATGGAAAAGTTGAGAGATATAAAGCCAAACTTGTAGCAAAAGGCTATAGTCAAAGGGATGGCATTAATTATAAGAAGACTTTCTCATCGGTCTCTACTAAGGATGTTTTTCGTGTTTTTATGGCTTTAGTAGCTCATTTTGATTTGGAGCTTCATCAAATGGATGTCAAAACAACTTTTCTTAATGGAGATTTATTTGAAGAAGTGTATATGGTTCAACCTGATGGCTTTGCTAAAAAAAGGCAAAGAGGATTTAGTTTGTTGGTTGAACAAGTCTATTTATGGGCTGAGACAAGCTTCTAAACAATGGTATTTAAAATTTGATCAAGTGATCACTTCTTTTGGGTTCAAGGAAAATGCCTCAAATCAATGCATTTACTTGAAGAAAAATGAGAGTCATTTCATTATTCTTGTCTTATATGTTGATGATATTTTTCTTGCTAGTAGTAGTGTTGAACTTTTGACTGAGACAAAATTTATATTAAATAGCCACTTTGATATGGAGGACCTTGGTGAGGCTTCTTTTGTTCTGGGATTCAGATCTCTCGTGATAGGTCACGTGGCATTCTTGGATTGTCTCAAAGAGGATATATTGATAAAGTCCTCAAAAGGTTTAACATGAATTCTTTCTCCTCACGTGCAACACCTGTTCAAAAAGGTGACAAACTCTCTAAATCTCAATGTCCTCAAAATGATAATGATAAAGTTGAAATGAAAATGGTCCTATATGGTTCCGCTATTGGTAGTTTAATGTATGCTCATGTTTGTACTCGTCCTGATATTGCTTTTGTTGTTAATGCTTTAGGGAGATACTTGAGCAACCCAGGTTTGGATCATTGGAAAGCCATTAAAAAGGTCTTTAGATATTTGCAAGGAACTAAGGATAATATGTTGACTTATAAGAAGTTTGATCAACTTCAGGTCATTGGTTACTCTGATTCTGATTTTGTTGGTTGCTCTGACGACCAAAAATCTACTTCTGGCTTTATTTTTATGATGGCAGGAGGAGTTATTTCTTGGAAGAGTGTTAAACAAACTCTTACAACTACTTCCACTATGGAGGCAGAGTATGTTGCTTGTTATGAAGCTACTTGTCAAGCTATGTGGCTTAAAAATTTGATTTCTAGCTTTCAAATTGTTGAAAGTATTTCTAGGCCACTTGTGATATATTGTGGCAACACTACTGTCGTGCATTTCTCTCAAAACAACAGAAGTTCTACTCACTCAAAGCATCTTGATATAAAGTTTTGGTTTGTTAGAGAGAAAGTTTTGGATTATCAAACTCGGATTGAGCATACTGCTACATAAAATATGTTAGCAGACCCACTAACTAAGACTTAGCCATTGGAGTTTCTCAAAATCATGTAACTCATATGGGTGTGGTTAAGTCTTGATGTACTAGGATAATGGGAGTTTGAGATTTACATTTTTTATTATTATGGTTTTCATGAGATTTAGATTTATCAATGACGTCATTTTCATTACATCTCTTTTAGCATATTAAAATTTAGGAACCATTTTGGGATCACATATTTATTATGTTTTGGTTATATTTTATTTACTATCTATTATTTATGAAATCTAAGCATATGGTAAGCATCCCTATCAGATATTATCTTTGTGATTCATGTTTATATTTCTTAATTGGTATTTGTGCTTGTATTGTAATTAATATAATTTATTTATTTATTAATGTTATCCAAGTGGGAGAATGTTGTATTTATATAATTTATTATATATAATTATTATTCTTTATTTTGTTATTATTATGGATTAACATTAATCAATAAATTAAATAATTTGTTAGTCTCAATTATATTGCACATCCTTATTATTTCTATGGGTAATATATAATTTTTTGGGTTTCTGATAAATGGTTTGTGATGAGTTGGATAGTTTAGTAAACGGTCTGTAATGAATTTAAATAATCAGTTACTTTTCTGAGAGGTCCCTGACATATGCTGATAAAATATAAAACGGATATCCATTAGTCAGTTTTAAGTAACAACGTACACTTTTGATATATGTTTTAGAATAACTTATCTATCAGAAAGAGAGCACTAATGCCTTATACGTGCTTCTATGGATCTTCATTGATTCCAGATACACAATCTTTTTAACTCAAACATAAATATATTATCTTGTTAACTCAAACTTAAATATATTATATTGTTGTGTCTTGATCCTATCATGCACGGTCTGAATAAGAAAGGGAAATATGGGGAGCAGGTGGACGGGGTGCAACAGCGGCGTAAATAAGAAAGGAAAAGATGGGAGAGAAAATCAAATTAAGATTTTTAATGCACTAAGGGTCAAAGTGGGATTTTAAAAGTTAGGAGTGCAGGAAGAATAAAATTGGGGTAGAGGAAGAAATGGCCTTCATAGAAATATTTCACAATCCATAATGTAACAGACTTGAGATTTTTTTTCATACTTTTCTATCAACTACTTGAAAGCTAGAGTTTGCTTCGACATCAAAGATAAACGTTTTGTCTTAAAAGTTGCATTTGTTTTTTTCTTTAGGATTTGCCATGTATTCCCTTGCGTATAAATGTGTGTGTACAGAATTCAAAATTTTTCAGCCACATATTTGTTGTTGATAATATAGTTATTAAACATTACATCTTAAAATAAATTAAAAAAAAAAAAAAAAACTACATTTCTTCCGTCAAGCTATAAAATATACAACTATATTCTCATTATTAGTGGATAAAAAATCATTTTTTTATTGTTAAAAGTGTGTACACAACATTTTTTCATTAGTTTCTAAAACTATTAAAAAAATCCTCAAAAGTATCAATAATATCGGCATATACTTAGAGCAATAAATAAATAAACTGAGTTTAAAATTTTCCATGCCAGAGAAATGTTTCACCCTTCAGCACTTTTATTTCGTGAGAATTTACCTATCTTTCACAGAGTTTAACAATCATATGTCAACCCTGTACACTACATGAGAAGGAAAAGTTGATGAGAGGTTCCAACTATCAACTAAGTGATCCACATGATGTTAGCAAAATCAAAGTTGACTAAGCCATGGGGCAAAACTAGTGAACAAATACGCTACAATTGACACCTAAAATTGACCTATGGTAAAAATATGATGATAACATGTTTAAAAAAAACTTAAATTAAACTAAATTGGTTTTTACTTTTATTTTTGAAAACCTAGCTAAATATTTAAATTCTTCCCAAATGTTGAATCTCCTTTTTAAACTCAAGGTGGGACTTCCCAAAATTACATATATAATACGCTTTTACTTCTCTGTTCATGTAATTTTGGTTTTTGTTTTTAAACAGAAATCATGACTTCTATTGATGAAAATGTAATTATTATACTATTCTATTTCTAACCCGGTCTAAAAAGTTGTCCCTTTAATATTGTTATATTAATAACACCTCTCTTTCATGTTTGCTTAACTTTCCTCTTTCGTTTTCTTTGTTCAAAGTTCAGAGTTGATAGAATTTAAAGGGTGAAGAGTTTGGAAATCTAGCTAGGAAAATGGTTCTTAAGTTCGTGAAAGGAAGTCACAGGAATGCAAGAATAAGAAAAAGTCTGAACTTGATGAGTTAATGTTGCAGATAACCTACCTATACCAAACATGTCAGCATCTAAAACTGCATAACTGTCAACTTGGTTGTTGCAACTTCCATTTCTTCTGAACTTGACATTCTCCCATAAAATGTTGTCTTCTTAGTTTCACTTTTCTCGCACAGAAAAAACCAGACAAACCAATGGCAGCATGTTTGAATCCACCTAGGTTATCTAGCACTGAAGATGACTCTGTCATACTCTTCTCAACTTCTAATTCTCCGGAAGAGTCCATTAGTGCTTCTTCTTCCTCTTTCCACCACTCACCGCCACCATCACAGCAACAATTCAGAGCTGCATATAAACTTTCTGTGAGAAATCTCTCCTACACTTTGCAGCCTCACAAGACCACTTCCTTTTCATTTTGTCATCAGAGTAAAAAACCAGAGCCCTTGAATATACTCAACTCAATCTCTTTTATAGCCAGAAGTTCTGAGATTGTTGCTGTGGCTGGTCCTAGTGGAACAGGAAAGTCTACCCTTCTGCGAATCGTGGCAGGAAGGGTAAAAGATGAAGACTTTGATCCTAAAAGCATTTCAATCAATGATCACCCTATGACTAGTGCAGCTCAGTTGAGAAAGACATGTGGGTTTGTGGCACAAGAGGACAATTTGCTTCCTATGCTGACTGTGAGAGAAACTTTGCTGTTCAGTGCAAAGTTCAGGCTAAAAGAAATGACCCCAAAAGATAGAGAGTTGAGGGTAGAAAGCTTGTTGCAAGAGCTAGGACTTTCACATGTTGCTGATAGTTTTGTTGGGGATGAAGAGAATAGAGGGATATCTGGTGGAGAGAGGAAAAGAGTGTCAATTGGAGTTGACATGATTCACAATCCTCCAATTTTGCTCCTAGATGAACCAACTTCAGGTCTAGACAGCACTTCAGCTTTGCAAGTCATAGAGTTACTGTCATCAATTGTTAAAGCAAAGCATAGGATAGTGGTTCTTTCAATCCACCAACCCAGCTATAGAATATTGCAGTATGTTTCCAAGTTCTTGATCCTCTCTCATGGTTCTGTTGTTCACAACGGTAGCCTAGAACAACTAGAGGAAACCATAAGTAAACTGGGACTCCAAATCCCAACACAGCTGAATGCTTTAGAATTCTCCATGGAAATTATACGAGGATTGGAAGATTTCAGTTCCAAATATGTGGAAAAGGAGCCATTTCCACACCTCATGTGGGCAGAAGAAGAAGAAAACTGTGGTGGAATCCAAATTGTGCAATCACAGTTTACCAAGGAAAGTTTTAGCAGTGTTTGCTATGCATACTTGGTGGAGATACTGTTTTTGTGCTCAAGATTTTGGAAGATCATTTACAGAACAAAACAACTTTTCTTGGCCAGAACAATGCAAGCACTGGTTGGTGGCTTTGGTCTGGGAAGTGTTTATATAAAGGTAACAAGGGATGAAGGAGGAGTTGCAGAAAGGTTAGGACTATTTGCATTCAGTCTTAGTTTTCTCCTCTCTTCAACAGTTGAAGCACTTCCAATATACCTTCAAGAGAGGAGTGTTTTGATGAAAGAAGCCTCAAGGGGAGCCTATAGGATTTCCTCTTACATGATAGCCAACACTTTTGTTTTCCTTCCTTTCTTGTTTGTGGTATCCACACTTTTTGCGGTTCCTGTGTACTGGCTTGTAGGCCTCAACCCTTCTCTTTCTGCCTTCACCTTCTTCACTTTTGTGGTGTGGCTCATTGTGCTCATGGCAAGTTCTCTTGTGCTCTTCTTAAGTGCAGTGTCTCCTGATTTCATTTCAGGGAACTCTCTCATCTGCACAGTTCTTGGAGCCTTCTTTCTGTTCTCAGGGTACTTCATTCCAAGGGAGAGTATCCCAAAGTATTGGCTTTTCATGTACTATGTGTCCCTCTATAGGTACCCTTTGGATGCACTCCTCACAAATGAGTACTGGAATGTTAGAAATGAGTGTTTCTCTCATCAAACAGAAGGATCACAGTGCTTGATCACAGGTTTTGATGTGTTGAAGAGTAGAGGACTTGAAAGGGATAACAGGTGGATCAATGTGGGAATAATGCTCGCATTCTTTGTGTTGTATCGTGTGCTTTGTTGGATAATTCTTGCAAGAAAGGCCTCCAAAACAACAATATAATTAATAACAGTCATTGCTTCAAACTTGAAAACAAAAACATATAAGCTTCAAATATATGGCAGGTTCATTAGAGTTCACACTAAGAGAAGACTTGCTCCCATGCCTATAGTTAATGTATGATATGAAATTCTATGCTACAAACTTATTCTAGGAATAATGTATGAGTTTATGTCTCACTGTCCCATTATAAATGTCCTCTTTTCCCTTCTCTCTTGCAATGTAAAGGATGAAAGTAACTAGTAGGTTTTGTAGGAATGTGGAGTGTGAACCTTCTCTCTCATAGGTGACAAGACTAAAACGGTAAATATGATGACTTGAATGCTAGTTAGAATTGGAACAAAAGAGGAAGATCCCTTGAGTATATGACTATATGATTAAGAAAATATGAATGTACTCCCTCGATAAATATATCATATATATTTATAGGTTTCTGAGTCCTATGAAATGTGTTACAAACCGAAACCAATAATAATAAAATTTTACTACATATAAGATAGATTAACGTGATATATTATTTAATTATATTAACCATATATTGTATCGATATATAGTATAAAAAGATATTATAATATCAAGGGTTAAGTATGTTTTCAGTCTCTAAACTTTGACCCAAAATTGAAATTCGTCTCTTTTCGAAACTTCGATATATTTTAATCTCTAAACTTTAAAAATGAATGATTATAGTCTTTTTAACTCAATTAAGTCAACTTTTGTTGTATGGGTCGAATGCGTTTTCATGTTAGTATTGGAATTGTTTACACTCTTTGACACATTTATGATTTAATATCTGCTAGGAAATGTGTTTGACCCCTCATAAAAGTTAACATAATTGAATTAAAGGACTATATTCATTTTTAAAGTTTAGGGATTAAAATGTATCAAAATTTTGGATATGGACGAATTTCATTTTTGGATCAAAATTTTGGGACTAAAAACATATTTAACTCTAATATTAATATATCATATGCAGTGGTGGACTACGTTATGACAGATGGTATCATGGTCTCCCAAATTTTTTTATACTCATATAGTTTATTATATAATTTTAAATATATTTTTTTAAAATTTAATATTTTTAATATATTTTATAATTTTTTAATACTTATATAATTTTAAATATATTTTTTAAAAATTTAATATTTTTAATATATTTTATATATTTGATATTGTAAAAAAAATTTGTATTTATATCGATCCATAAGAAAAAGTTTTTTTATTGTTCAAATTTATTTTTCAATTTGACCTTTTTAATATTTTTTAAGTAAAAATAATTATTTTCTTAATATTGTTTTTTAAGTGATCATTTGTTTAATTTAACCATCTTTTTATTTAATTATTTTTTTTAAACTTGATCACTATAAATGAAATTAATTATAGTAAAATTATAAAAATTATTTATATTTAATTTTATAATTATAATAATAACAATAATTATAATTTTATTATTTTTTATTATCATAAAAAATAAATACAATACTTTACTAGTTTATATAAAAGATTTGGGTTACTCCTTTGGTTTTTATTTTAGTTCAAAAATATGAAGTTGGTACTCTAGTTTTTTTATCTAGTTTCAATTTGATCTCGATTTTTGAAAAAAATGATACAATTTTTTTTTTGTTAAATTTCTTAATTTGGATCAAGATTTTTCATAAAAATTGAAGTTGTGAATAATGATAGTTTTCTTTGTTGATATAATTGACATAATCCTAGTGTCAATTTGAATAAAAAAAATTGCTTCACTTCAAGAAATTTTACGAAAAGGATCAAATTGCATTCATTATAAAAAAATCGGGACCAATTTGAGACTAAAAAAATTAGAGGACTAATTTGACATTTTAAAACGAAAAAATGAACCAAAAATATAATTCAACCAAAATTTTAACACCTTCAAATTATTCACTGAAAATCCACCACTCATCATATAATCAAATTACCGAAATTTTGTCACATATTATAATTATATTCAGTAACCAATAAATATTTTTGTTAATATTATAGGTTACTTAAGCACATTATTATTGGTATATATTCTTTATTTAACTCATTTTTATCTAAATTGGAACTCAGAAGTCATACTTTAGTTTCTTATTATCTTTTAAGTATGAAATCAATTCTCATCTTGTATTAAAGTTTATGAAAATTAGACGCATTTACGTTTTCCTCTTAGGATTTCTAAAGACCATTCTGTTAATAAAATGTAATTTATTGATAATTTAACACCAAATCATAAACTATTTTGTTACTAAGTTATAATTTTAAGGGGCCATTTTGAATTTGTGTTTTACGTACGTTTAGATAAAAAAAAATCTCTTTTCTATATAGAAGAACAAAATGAAGGAGTGAAAGAAAAAAGTAATGAAAAAGAAAGATTCTATAAACGAAAAGAAAGAGATAAAAAAGAAGTTGAAAGATTAATTATTTAATTTATAAGAAATCGGTGAAGGAAATGTTATTTTATTTTTATTAATATTTTTAAATATCTATCATTCTTATAATAAAATATAAAAATAAAAAACTCATAATTCATTATAAGAGATATAAAATCAATTATGGAAGTTAAAAAACTACATAATTATATTTTTTTTATGCATCCCAAATAATTATGCACACCACATAAATAATCAAATATTTTAGACTTTCATTGCGTGAAGAAAAAACATATTTTTGGAAGATTTCATAATGTTCTATTTAGAAATCACTTCTATCAAATCAAATCAACCACGTTTTTTACTTATTTTTATTCTTTTTCAATTTTTCCTAGCTATCTAAATTATATGAAAACAAACACTTCTGGATATTACCCAAATACCACAACTTCAATCATTGAAACATGTCCATTTTACAGATTTTTTGGTCAATTACCTGTGTCCTGAAGAAGCTTTCCATGCTTTTAAAGCTTGAATCAATACTTGACTGTTATACCCTTCTTGCCCAACTTCTTTTTCGTTTTTTTGTTTGGCCTTTCCTGGAAGTGCTGGGTGGAGGGAATACTATGCACTGAGTTGATGGATGTTCCATCCGTTAATAAATGTTAGGTCAAAGTTGGATTGTGATAATTTTTTATTTTGTAAGGGTGTTGTTGCGTGGTTCCTTTCTCTGAATTTCCTACCTTTGTCAAGGTATGTCATTTCCATTCTTTAGTTTTTCGTATGTGGTTTATTTTTTTTCACTACTTGGAACATTTTAGTTTTCGATTGTTATTTCTTCTAGGTTCCTCAGTTTCAAGGTATGTCATTTATCATGTTTTGCCTTTTTATAGTTTTACTGAGGCATTTATGTTTTTTTTTTTCAGATTTTGGTTGTTATTTCGTATTTGGGTTTTGTCAGTGCTTCATTTCTTTACATTTGTCGAGTTCGACGAGGTATGTATTTTATGGTTTGTGGTTTACTTTTATTGAGTATCGAAAAGGTTTTAGCTTTTGGTGTTTATTTGTTGTGGGTTTCCTCAATTTCATAACGTATGGCCTATATGTGTTTTATGTCTTGGTTTTGAATTGCGTTGCTTCAGTTGTGCTTTGTTTTTAAATTTTTCTGAGGCATTGATGTGTTCTTAAGCAAAAAGACGAAAAGGTTTTAATTTTTATTATTTCCCCATTACTTATTAGTTTGCTTTTAATCATTTTTGTTTTTTGAGCCAACCCACGATATTGTTAGGTTTGTGTGTTTTTGGAATCCTGGTGGTGGTTTTTCTTTCCTCCCCGTACCGGCATTTTATGGTTATTTATACGAGGATACAAGTAAACCTTCTTTCCTTTACTATGGTGTGTGGTTTTGGTGGTGGCATTTGTTGTCTCTAGGTTTACTTTATGGATCATGTAATAAATGTTAATGTATTTCAGGCCCTTTTAATTTTGAGGCAGCAAAGACAAGAGGGGGTGTAACATCCCGGTCGGATACTACTATTTTAAATAAAATAAAATGAAGCTAAAATGCATTTAATAACCAAAGCTCTTTCTTAAAATGCGGGAAAATTTCAAACTTTATTAAAAACACCAAAAGACAAAATCCATAAATCCATAAACATTAAAAACACCTATAAATATAAAAAAATTTATAGTAACTGCTTACAAAAATAATCCATAAAATCATTAAAATAATTCTATGTAAAAATTTCCATGCTGACCCCACTCCAGCTCTAAGTATCCACGTGCTAACCTACATCAACACTAAAAGACAAAATCCATAAATCCATAAACATTAAAAACACCTACAAATATAAAAAATTTTATAGTAACTGCTTACAAAAATAATCCATAAAATCATTAAAATAATTCTATGTAAAAATTCTCATGCTGACCCCCTCCCATTTCTTCTAGGTTCCTCAGTTTCAAGGTATGTCATTTATGTTTTTCGTTTGTCTTTCTCATGTTTTGCCTTTTTTATAGTTTTACTGAGGCATTTATGTTTTTTTTTTTCAAATTTTGGTTGTTATTTCGTATTTGGGTTTTATTGGTGCTTGCTTTCTTTACATTTGTCGAGTTTGACGAGGTATGTATTTTATGGTTTGTGGTTTACTTTTATTGAGTATCGAAAAGGTTTTAGCTTTTGGTGTTTATTTGTTGTGGGTTTCCTCAATTTCATAATGTATAGCCTATATGTGTTTTATGTCTTGGTTTTGAATTGCGTTGCTTCAGTTGTGCTTTGTTTTTAAATTTTTCTGAGGCATTGATGTGTTCTTAAGCAAAAAGACGAAAAAGTTTTAATTTTTATTATTTCCCCATTACTTATTAGTTTGCTTTTAATCCTTTTTGTTTTTTGAGCGACCCGCGATATTGTTAGGTTTGTGTGTTCTTGGAATCCTGGTGGTGGTTTTTCTCTCCTCCCCGTACCGGCATTTTATGGTTATTTATACGAGGATACAAGTAAACCTTCATTCCTTTACTATGGTGTGTGGTTTTGGTGGTGGCATTTTTTGTCTCTAGGTTTACTTTATGGATCATGTAATAAATGTTAATGTATTTTAGGCCCGTTTAATTTTGAGGCAGCAAAGACAATGGGGGGTGTAACATCCCAGTCAAATATTACTATTTTAAATAAAATAAAATGAAGCTAAAATAAAATGCATTTAATAACCAAAGCTCTTTCCTAAAATGCGGGAAAATTTCAAACTTTATTAAAAGTACTAAAAGACAAAATCCATAAATGCGTTCAACACCTACAAATATAAAACAATTTATAGTAATTGATTACAAAAATAATCGATAAAATCCATAAAATAATTCTACATAAAAATTCTCATACTGACCCCACTCCGGCTCTAAGTATCCACGTGCTCACCTACATCAACATATGCTCCCATGTAACGAGTTACATGGCCATCGCCAAACACACACAGATAAGGTGAGGTCAAAATAAAAACGCATTACAAGGTACATTATAATAACAATTAAAAACCCTAACACTTCTAGTACACTCAAATCTCAGACCTAAACTTTCATATCTTCCTCTGGACGCCTCTTGATTCTACACCATTTGATGAGTACACTGATCGATCTTTGCTGCACGAGTGTCTACTCGCCCCTCCGACTATAGGCCACCACCTAATACTCCACACGCGGGAATATATTGCTATGGCCACAATCCGCGACACCAAGTGGAATTCTCCAAAATGAACCGCAGTCCGTAGTTGTCCCCAGACTACCAAACTCAATCAGTTACACTAAAGAGGGCAATCTTTCGGAACCCCGCCGTACGAGCCACGATCTCGCACACTCCACTGGACTTCCAAAACCATCAGGCTACAACCTCAAGTGGTCACGTGTTACCCCAATAAAAGTTACACTCGTAACTGGCCCCCAGTAAAGCATCGCATCAAGACCTCCATCAAAAGCTGTGTAGAATCCCTCGCGTAATCCATTACTGCATCCAAAATCGCCTAGCACAACATCCACGTCGTTAGGTTAACTCACGTTCTAGACCACCTGGCAAAACACTTGGCACCGCCGAGCGCCAACCCACTAGATTTTGGTCCAAGCCCAATTCTACAACACACTGCCTAGTGCAACCACTTTCGTCGCCAAGCGCTAACTATCAAGTTTTACTCTAGAGTTCACTTTGTGGTCTGTCTCCTGGCAGTTTACACTGTTCTGCAGATGCCACACCAATAACTGGTAATTTACTGGTATTTGGCACTCTGTAATAGGTTCCAATGAACCTATTTACACAAGAGACTCGATGCACGAAAAACATGCATCCATGACACATAAATACAATTTACATATCATTAAGTTGAATTCAACTACACAATATCACATGATCATACATCAAACACAACCATATTCTTGCTTTTATACATCCTAGAGAATCATAATAAATTCACATAAAACTATAAAAAAAAGTGTTATACCCAACACACAATCCTGCACAACCAAACAATATACAAACAACGAAGAACACATAACAATTGCTCCAAAATATCGCACGGACAATAAAATAGTAATAATGATAATAATAAAACAACAACAACAACAACAATAATAATAATAATAATAATAAAACGAAACAATACAAATAAAAAGATAATTAAAATAATAATAAAATAAAATGAAACAATAATAGTTAAACAATAATACTAATAAAATAAAATAATAAGAAAAAATTATAATAATAAAATTATAAAATAATAAAAATAAAATAAAGCAATAATAATGATAATAAAATCATAAAGAAAATTAAATAATGAAAATGATAAAAATAATAATAAAATAAATAAAATAATAATAATAATAAAGATAAAGATAATTAAAAAATAAATTGAAAATAATAGTAATAATAATAAAAGTAAAAATAAAAAAAAAAATAATAATAATAATAAAATAATAACAAAATAATAATAATAATAATATATATAATAATAATAGTGATAAAACAAATTTTAAAAATAAAAATAATAATAAAATAAAATGAAACAACAATAATAAAACAATAATATTAATAAAATAAAATGAAACAACAATAATAAAACAATAATAATAATAAAATAATAATAATGATAATAAAATCATCAATAAAACAAAACAATAATAAAAATAAAAATAAAAATAAAATAATATTAGTAATAATAATTATAAAGATAATTATAAAATAAAATAAAATGAGAATAATAATAATAATAATAAAAATAAAAATAGTAATACAAATAATAATAAAAATAAAAATAAAAAAATGATAGTAATTGTAATAATAATAGTAAAATAAAATAATAATAATAATAAAAATAATAATAATTATCATTATTATAATTATAATTATATTATAATTATAATAAACTAATAAAAATAAAAATAACAATATTAATAATAATAGAAATAATAATAATAATAATTATTATTATTATGATAATAATAATAGTAATAATAATAATAGTAAATAATAATAATAATAATAAGGATAATAATAATAATAATGGTAAAATAAAATAAAATTAATAATAAGAATAATATTAAGTTCTCGTATTTAGAAGAAAAACTCTAAACATCTTGTCAAGCCAAAAAGAAGAATCATGATAATCATAACAATAATTGGGTCACAAAAGCCAAAAAAAAGAATCATGATAGTCATAGAAATGATTGAGTCACAAAGAGAATTCAATACAACAGAAACCACAAGCACACACATACTCTCTCTAAAACCACATACGACAAACATCAAGAAGTTAAACGATACAAGAATTTGATTAAGGAGAAAGCTTTCATGCATCAATATATAACGCAATTGCATATAATATCATTAAAACAAGAAATGGCAGCTCCCCTAACCTGGATTTCCCACATCAAAGCTCTTCTAGAGTTATTTTTGCTCCAAAGAGTCACACCTTTGCCTCCACACTAAAACAGGCATTAGCTCTCTTTGAATTCAGGTGTGTGCTTGGAAAACTCTTCCTCTGTCAACCCACAATTGAATCCCCACCAAAATCTTATTGTTTCCTCTCTACTTTGATCTTAACCTAAGTATTTCACTAACATTACTTAAAAAAACGAAAATTAAATTGAAGAGGTAAATGACCATCAATTATCATTTACTTGACAGTTTCCATCTTTTCTAGTTTTTGAAGGTCTCTCCTCACCGCTAAAATAATCGCAAAAGAACTATTTTTTGTTCACTAAGGTTCAAACCCACACCCTTACAAATAATACAAAGCTAAGCAAAATCAACCAACCAATTCATGTTTTGTGATGTTTTATGCACACATGTGCTTATACATTTAGTCACGAGATCTTATCCCCACACAAAACAAATTAAATAATTTATTAACACCACAATGTCATATACAAGACTTGAACCCAATTCCTTTCATATATTCAAGTACTCCTAACCACTTGAGCTAGTATTATTTGTTGTTTTCTCTCTCCACATTAATTAACTTAGAGATTCCCGCCCTTACAATTATTAAATAAATATTTATTTATTTATTTATCCCGGGTCTTACAGGGGGTTCATCCCATACTACATCTCAATCAATACAACTGGTCAAAGGTATGTATTTTATGTGCTTTATAAATAGTGTGGAATTTAGATTGGGAATAATGATTATTTATTGTGTTATAGTTAGATTTTCAGTGCTTGTAATTCATCGATCACTCAATGGTTATGTTTTCTCCTTATCAATTTGTATATGAATTTTTTTGTATTATAGGTTTCAATATTATATATTTGGTGTCATCTGAGTGTTTGGTGAATGAGGCAACAAGGCCTGTGGTAGGGATTGGAGTTGAAATAAAAGTTTGGAGTAGACCAAGTTAAATTTAAGGAACATGTCACACTTAAAGGAAACCTATGGAGGTGAGTCATTTGAATTGAAAAATATATTATTTGGTTTTCATGCTGGTTGATATGTTTGATCTTGATCATCTTTACATTTTTGTTTTTTGAATCCATTGTTAATGTTATAAACTATTATGGTATTCTTGTCTTTATCTTTAGGATTTTGAATTCAGTGAGTTGAATGAAGTCTTGCAGTACTACCCACATGGTTATCATGGGGTGGATAATGATAGAAGACCTGCTTATATTGAAAGGTTAGGCAAAGTTGATCCCACTAAGCTTATAAAGTGACTACCATAGAAAGGTATTTGAGAAACCATGTGCAGGGTTTTGAGCAAATGTTTGTTAAGTTTCCTACATGTTCTAGGTTTTCTCACTTCAATAAGAGTTAACATTGCAAAATTGTTTAATGCTCCAATAAAGTCAAAACTTTAGTTTAATGAAATGCAAATTTATCTTTGTGCACCTTTGTTTGAATTTTAATTTGTTTTGGTAATTTCTTTTATGTTTTAATTATTTATATCATAGTGTAATTGATGGCCATAATGCAGTTTTATTATTAGTATCAAGTTAGGATTTTCGGCCTGGTAACATAGATAGGAAATTCCTAAAGAGGTCTTTAACAAGCAGGTCAATTTAGACATGAGTAAAATCTACATGCAAAAGAGTCTCGGATGTTAAGTAAGAGCCTTTTGGATTTGTTTGAGCATAAACAAAAGTGATATAAATAATTTAGTGTGTGATACTTTCCTTTTTGAGTTCCTTATATGGAATAAGAAAACTCTGGCTGTTGTGAATGAGCATCGTTGCAATAATGATGAATAACCACATCATAAAGCGTGGTTGAAATGAATATATGTAATAGATGCTCATTCATTAGCTAAAATTGTCGAGCTTTAATAAGGGATTTAAGACTTCCTTCTTGGGTTGGGTATGGATACAAGCAGGGGTAAGAACAGAAGCCCTCCTCCCCCCCCCCCCCCCCCCCCCCCCCCCAAAAAAAAATCTTGGAAGCGCAAAACCAAGTCTAAGGGTAAGGGAAAAGAGGTAGCTTCAGCTGCTCCAAAACCCAAACGCAATGATCGTTTTCTTCCTATCGGAGATGCTAAGTATACCTAGATTTTTTATGAAGTTGCCACCTATATCTCTGACTTTACCTTTGTCGAAGAGGTAAACGGATTTGCTGCCGCTTTTGGGATTTGCTAGGATGAGCTCACTACCCAATGGTGTCTTTATTTTTGTTTGTGAATACTTTTTTAATATTTTTTATGTAACCTTTCATCTAAATGCTTTTATGGTCGACCTTCTAACCTATTTGAATGTCACGCTTAGCCAACTCCACCCTAATAACCGGGGTTTTGTAAAAGCTTTCTAGGATCTATGCAAACATTTAGGGCTTGTCTATTTTGTTCTACTTTTTGCATACTTTTATCAGCTAAAGCATGAATCTCAGGTTGGTTGGATATCTCTAAAAAATGCTCAGTATTCCCTTTTCATGACATATACTCAACCTTTCAAAAAATTTAAAACCCGCTTCTCTAAATTAAAAGCTCCACTCATGAAGCCAACTTTAAGTTTTTCTTTAACCTTGATCGACGATCCAAATTTCCCCTTTTTGGAATCATCCTTTCAAGTTTAACTCTCTTGGGGACAATCTTCTAAGTGTTGAGGAGCAGATAGGTGTCACACTTCTTTGCCAATTGCCTAGATTTCTAGAGTGTAAGGAAATACTTCAAGTCCATGGGGCCTATTTTAATGGTAAGTTGGCATCTTCGACTTTCTCCTTGTGACTGACTTTCTTACCGTTCTTTCTCGTTTTATGCAAAATACATGTCGAGTAAATTTGACTACAAGGCTTTTAGGAAAAATGTCAGTTGGCCTCTCATCCTCACCCCAAGAAACAAAGGTTGAGGCTAGTTCGTCCTCGACAATTCTAGTCACGACCTTTGCTCCTGCTTGCAGAGCGCCACCGTTATCACTAAGACAACACCTCCACCTCAGAACACAAATCAAGTTCTTCCTTCAATAGAAGGTTCATTGCAAATTGCCTCTATAGGGGAGAAAGGTCGGATTCCTACACCTATTCCCCTTCCTCCTTGTCCTTCAAGCTCGACTCAGCTAACCAGGTTCCTTATTCATTTGGATGGTCCATTTACTCGGGTGGACCATGTTTCAACAAGCATCCAGGGAGTTCCTTCCTTGTGGTAATTACGCATGCAAGGGGATTATATTGCCAACAAGGAGGGGTTTCCCGAACTCCATATGATGCGGAGTTGCTGAAGCTAATTGGTTCTAAGGGGCCATTGATTCTACTGAAGTGATGATGTTGCACAACATAGTCATCATGCATTTCTATAAAGGTCACATGGTTAGTAAGGCTCAATTGACCAGCAAGCTTGAAGAGTTGAAGAAAGAAGAGATGGGTATGGTGGTTGAGCTGATGAGTCGAGCCGAGAAGATCGGTAACTTAGATCAATAAAAGAATGTGGCCACTCTGAAATTGAAGAAAATCGAGGAAGAGAAAAACCAACTTGATTTATGAAATTATATGGTAAACGCTTCATCGAAATTGGGTTTCATGATTTCATTCAAAGTGAAAACAACAAACAATATATTTCTACTTCCTTCTCTCACATTCACATCTTTTGTAACAAGTCTCGATTTTGTTGCAGGAAAGCCTAAACTTGCATAATAAAAGCTCTATATCTAACCATTTTTATTATTAAGTTCACATTAGTGAATTATATGTTGATGTTAAGAATTACCAATGACCACATCTATGTGTATAATGTGAAATCAGTTAGTTGTTTTATCCTACTTAGGTTTCCTAAACTATCTTTGGATTAGTTGGTACTTCCACATATGCACCATATCTAGAATACGTAGTTGAAAATCATAATCAGGTTTCCTAAACTATCTTTTGGATCAGTAGGTACTCCTGCATGTGCAAAATTTCTAGATTGTGCAGTTAGAACAAGAATAAAAAACAAAGATGATGGAAAAAAAAATTATATTGAATGATGAATCCATATAGAATTAAGAATACATTATACCCAACCCCGGTGAATAAGGGAGTTAGCTACTCCTAGACATACTGAATACTAGATGATGATGATGAAATTAAATGTCTCCAGTGTTTAGAATGCTCTTCTACCATCAATTGTATATAGATCAAGTTTTTTTCTCTCGAAGAGTGTTTATTTTTCCCTCTCTCTCCCAAAGGGGAGGTTTCCCAAAATGGATGTTATTTTTTACCTTTGTCAAGCCCTTTATTTATAGATTTTCAAATTGGAATGGGCCTGCAACTTTGTACTTGATTCAGTACTGGATTAATCTTCTGAAACTCAATATCTTTGTGATATTCTTCAAATATTCTGACTAGTAATTGGAATAACCAACTTGATGGATAATTGAGGTTATTGATAATCTTTGAATATTCAGTGCTCCACTTGAATAATAATCTTGAAAATATTCTTTAATCTTCAAAATCTTGGAAATATTCTTCAAATCTTCATGGATTTTCTCCTAATATGAAAAATATAAATCAAATACTTAAAATATTTAAAAATATTTAAAAAGATAAGAATAAAATAAAAATAAAAGAAAAAAACATGATAATACCAATTATGACTCGCGTTTTTCGGTCTAGTTTTACATTTTCCAGAGAGATGGAGAGCATGTTGAGCGAGGTTCTACTTTGGTGACATGATATATGTGTGGTACATGGTGAGACGTAGATGGTTGACACGATTGTTGTTACTCCAATGACATGCGCACAGTAATGGTAAGGGCTGATAGTGGCTGAAGCTCAATCTATATGGGTGGAGCATAATCTATAGTGAGGCGTACTCGTGGATCTACATTTTTTTTTCATTTTTTGATGAGGTGCATGAAGGTTGATCTACGTATGGTTATGCTGATCTGGATGTCACGTGGAGATGCACAAATCTTAGTGAGGGTGTTGAGCTTTCCATTGTCATGCTTGGTATACGATTTAGGGCTTCAGTGATGTTGATGGTGGAGGTGCGATCTCTTCTCTTCTCTCGTGGTTCTGGCTATGAATGTTGATCTAGTGGAAAAATATGAAGATGACATGATAGCTCTTGGTTGGTCAGATTTGAGAGTGGAGGATAGTGACACATGGCAACAAATTGTGATATTTATGATGAGTTAGTGAGGTGCGCTTGTGGATTTGCATTTTCATTTTTGTTTTTTGGTAAGGTGTAAAAAGGTTGATATGGGCGTGCTTACGATGATCTGGATGTCACGAGGAGATGCACAAATCTTGGTTAAGGTGTTGAGCTTTCTAGCGTCGTGCATGGTTGCGAATTACGGCTCTAGTTATGCTGACGGTGGAGGCGCAATCTCTTCTCTTCTCCGATGGTACTGGTTACGAGTGTTGATTTGATGGAAGAAGATGGAGATGACATGGCAGCTCTTGGTTTGCCAAATTTGATAGTGGGGAATAATGACATGTGATAGCTTCTTGTTGGGAAAATTGTGTGAGCTAGGATGAGTCTTTGCTAATGGTAATTATACAGGGCAATGACTAATATTGATGTAGGGTGTGTGGTGTTTATGTACGGGTATTGGATAATATTGATGTATAATGTGTGGTGATTATACACGAACATTGATTAACATTTATGCTAGTGTGCAACGCAAAAGGAAATTATAATGGTTAAATTCAAGTGACTATACTCTTTATGGTGAAGTATGAATAAAAGGGAAGATGTGTTTATTTTAATCATGGTGGAGGAGATTGTTGAGTTGATGAAAATAATACATCTTGAAGTCCCACATAAACAATGAAGTGGGTAATAATGGCTATATAATGGAATCTAATTTTATGGTTTTGGTTTTAGATGTTCCAATCAAAATATTTTAAGCTTGTATTTGACTTTTCTAATACTCCTAGTAGAGTGTTAGGATGTTTGAGTTAAATTGTTGTTTAGAGTCTGTGAATGTACTTAAGATCAAATGACATGAGAGAATTGTCTATGAATTATAAAAATGAGAGAATTGTCTATAAATTATAAAAATTTTCATATAGTATTATTATCTGATTATCATTAGATAATAGTTATGATTTTATTCTAGTTTTAGAGTTTTTATGTTATATATTTATGTTAATTGTTTTTATTTTATTTTTCGAATGATTTAGAATAATTTTCGGGAGTAAAAACTGATATTATTTATAGGGACGCTTTTTTTTTCGTTAAATTTTTATAAATACAAAATTAGAATATTGTCACATCAGGTAACGTGTAAATGCTAATCGAGATAATTAAAATTGTTATTATTTATAATAAAACGCACTTATTGTATAGAATTCATTTGAACTTTATCAAATAATAGATAAAGTGTAAAGCAAAATAATAATCAAGATTCGTTAACTAAATAAATAAGCTGAATCAGTAATATAATGGACTGAAAAAGGTGGATTTTGAGTTTTGTACTCATAGATACATTTAAACATCATTTATCATCAATAAAGTTCTTGTATGAATAATGGATTGAAAGAAATATGTTAAAAAAGAGTCATTAAATATGTATTCAAGCAAAAGTTTAGTTACAGTCAACCAGTCAGAACTTATCATTAATATAATTTATAAAATAATTATTACAAATTAAAAAATTATCTTATAACTGAATATATACCATAAAAGTTTTTAAATAGATGAATTGTTTTATGTAGAAAATTCACACAAAATCTTAAAACTGACAACTAAATTAATGTTTTCACAGACTTAGTTTTACTAATCAAATATTATTTTAACACATATTTTAGGACAAACATTATAACCCCAACAAATATTATTTATTCTTAAAAGTACAAGTATAATGTTTTTATGGTTATGATTCTTATTTATTGCTAAAAGCATTATGCTAATACTTTTCTAATGTAGAAAGTAAAGGAGATTATTTTAAACTTCATGATTAACAAGAAACAACCTGGCCAAAATGTGCAAGTTAAGGCAAAAGACAAAACAAAAGCAACTACAGGGCTTGGTGTTGGCACACAGTGACACCATGAACAGCAAGGGCATCCACTTGCACCTGAAGTGGAAAATTCCTTTTGAATATTCACAATAATTTGCTTTGATTCTGATGCAGACAAAATGGAATGTTTCTGACCAAGATTTTAGTGCAGACAGTCCTAATCAACAACCCTTGATCTTTTCATCTTTTGGGTGTCACTTTCATTCATGCTCAATATTCAACATTGACCACACTCCTTCCACATCCCACTTATTCTGCCATCTTCTTCATTCACTGCCAAATCCACTTTGTCTCAGTTCATGCATGTAGTGTAGAGTATTCAGCTTTGGATTCCACAAAGCTAGTTATAGCAATCTCTTCAAAGTTCAAAACTTTCCTTTTTCTGTAATAGGTTTGCTTGCACATGTTGGCACTGTTCAAAGTACCAGTCTTTTTCTATCTGTTGCTATTTCATTTTTCCTGCATATTTTTTTGCTTCAAGCTACTTTTCTTGTTTCTTTTGTCCAAAGTTTCCTTCTGTCTCTTTTATCTGATTCAAACGAATTTAGTAGAACATCAGGCTTTTTATGTGAAATTTTATTCTAGTTTCTTATCTACACATGGCTTTCAGTTTCTAGGACTTTTTATTCTGCACAAATCACCAGTGACAAACAACACTTGAGGCAAGGAGTTATTTCAATTGTGTACATTTTTATGAATAGAACTTATATTTTGGTAAGCTTTAGTATGTGTGAATGGGATTCAATTAACAGAATTGAATTGGGTTTAGTTTTGGAGCTTTAGTAGAGAGTGGTATTTGAACAAGAGAATAGGTTAAGAATTTGAAGATGATTGTGAGAAAAAACAAGACAAGTGCAAAGTCACTACTTGTGCTCCTTGTTATGGTTCTTGCCTTTTTCTTTGTCATTTACAATTTGGTATTTATGATCAAACACCATAAGGGTGGAAGCTGGATATCAGAAAATTCCCATTCAAAATTCCATGTTGTGGTCACTGCTACTGATGCAGCTTATTCTCAATGGCAATGCCGGATTATGTACTACTGGTATAAGAAGGTAAAGGAGATTCCTGGATCTGATATGGGAGAGTTCACCAGAATTGTGCATTCAGGTAAACCAGACCAGTTGATGGATGAGATTCCTACTTTTGTGGTTGATCCACTTCCTGCAGGCTTGGATAGGGTACATTATTTTCAGCTTCTTTTCTTTCTATCAGACAGAATTCATATCTTTTTAACCTATTTAACTTCAAAGTTCAAGTATTCACTTCATCCCTATAGTTGTTCTTATTTTAAGTTTTAGTTTCTGTTTTGGTCTCTACACATTCATGTCTGAAGACATGTGTGTCCCCACTTACATTTTGTTTTCTGTCCTTCATAAAAAAGTTTGCAACTTTAATCTCTTTTTCTCCGGTTGCTGATATACTTTTAAGTAATGTTAGACTAAAATAGCATCTTGCCATCTTTTTCATTTTAACTAGTTTTTCAGAAAGTATCAATCTGTAAGCAGATATTGAAGTTTTTCACCCAAGGTGATACACTTAAGCGCCAGCTTAAAAAGAACTTTATTCAGCCGAATTACTCACTAGTATAGCTTGATTCATGTTTCTGTGCATTTAAATACTATTGTACATTTCAAATCCTTCTGCAGAATATAATACCAACAAAGTGGTGAGATACGTGAATCAATTAACTCCACTGGAAAGTTTATCCCCAATTTCATTATTTGTGATATTTTCTTAGTGTCCTCACTATTGAATTGATGTCTCAAGAAAACTTGTCTGTTTATTTTTTGTCAGGGCTATGTTGTCATGAATAGGCCATGGGCTTTTCTTCAGTGGCTGGATAAAGCAAATGTTGAGGAAGAGTAAGTTTCTTTGTTCTGGTTTTGTAGGATGTTACGCTCTTCAGTAGCAAAACTTAACAACAAGGCTGTTCATGATTGATGCAGATATATTTTGATGGCAGAACCTGATCACATATTTGTAAAACCTTTGCCTAATTTGGCTATTGGAAACCAACCAGCAGGGTATCCATTTTTCTACATAAAACCAGATAAACATGAAAAAATAATTAGAAAATTCTACCCTAAGGCGAATGGTCCTATTACAGATATTGACCCCATTGGCAATTCTCCTGTAATCATTAAGAAGGTGAATTCTCAGCCAATAGTTTACATTTTTGTTAAGGAATTTCATGTCCTTGTATGAATAGGTTAACTTTTTCGTAATAATGTATCAGAACCTTACAACGAACTCAATATATTGAGTTCGAACCTTGTAGAGGAACCTGATCCTACAAAAGGGGGAGTTCCAAATTTACCAGGCTGCCAGATGCCAGTCTTGAAAGAGGGGCATTTATTAAGGAATTTTGTATCCTTGTACAATCGGGTTAACTTTTTTGTAACAATGTCCAGATAGTTAACTGTTATAGTTATTACAAAGCATGATAGCTTCCATAGAGGCACTGATTTTTTTTTTTAACATCAGTCCTTGCTGGAGGAAATAACTCCCACATGGGTGAATGTTTCCCTGCAAATGAAAGATGATCAAGAAGCTGATGAAACTTTTGGATGGGTACTTGAAATGTGAGTAGTACTGCATAAGTTTTCTACAGCTTAACTTCAGTTATCAACTTTTGATCTGGCACATGTCAGTATTTTGTTGAATTCTTTTGTTGAATTCAGGTATGCATACGCTGTGGCATCGGCATTGCACGGTGTACGGCATGTTCTTCATGATAACTTCATGCTCCAGGTTTGTTTATTTGTGAATGAGCAATTGCATCTTTACTTAAGGAAGCAGCACTGAAGTTAATGGCATGCATCATGAAATGTTGCAGCCACCATGGGACTTAGATGTTGGGAACAAGTTTATAATCCATTATACTTATGCATGCGACTACAATTTAAAGGTGAATGGATTTCTTCTTTTCTATTTTATACTAAAAGTAAGTTGCACAAGTTACTTACTCCTATTACTTATCCATTCAGGGGGAATTGACATATGGGAAAATTGGAGAATGGCGTTTTAACAAGAGAGCTTATCTCTCAGGTCCTCCACCAAAAAACCTTTCCTTACCCCCTCCTGGAGTTCCTGAAACTGTGGTATGTCCTAGTCTACAATTTTTCTGCAAAGAAAACAAAGTTTCAGTTGAATGTGCATCTTGGCAATTTGAAATTGATTTAACCTTTTGTTTTGGTGTGTTATAGATACTTTTTCAGCTTGGCTAAGTTTTATAAATGCAACATGTAGTAGGCTTTGGAAAACCAATTGAATGCAAAAATCTGGCTGTGTTTCAAACTTTTTAAGTGTTTGATAAAGTTTTAAGCTGAGACTCTAATATTTTTCATTAACCTCTTATTTGAAGCTTTATTTGTACTGTGGTCATTTTGTGGTTGCTTGATTTTGGTAGCTAATAGATACTGTGATGATCATTTGCAGGTTCAGCTTGTAAAGATGATCAATGAAGCTACTGCTAACATACCTAAATGGGATTCATTAAATAGAAGCTGAGGAAAAGAAAATAAACTACAAATCCTTAGGCCCCTCATGCTAGACTTGTTTCACCCTAAGAAGAACTGTGATTAATACAAAAACATGTTTTTGTGCTAGCTCTGGAAATACATGTGTTCTTTCTGTAGCAAGTCAATTGTGGGTATTGAATTATATTTGGTCAGTTAACCTTTTTTTTTTCAGTAGACTTTTTTCAGAGGGAAATCAATGGAAACAACTTACTATCACGATATTATATCTACAGTTCAATGTATCAAATGTGCAGTGAAAACTGAAAACGGAAGTAACCACCCAAAGTTTTGAATTGAGTGATAGTATATATCTGTGCATCATACATCATGCATGAACTCTATTATAAAGGTATAGACTTTCTTCAACTTATGTTCTCCAACTTCATATCATTTAGATATTGGTCAGTGGAGACCTCTTCAATGCCTCAGAAAATAAGAGAGAGAATATGAGAAATAAATGAATATCATAAAATCTGTCAATATTTTATATATAAAACACAGGCTCTTTCCCAACTATGTATACATATTTTTATATGCATTAAAATGATTGCTTTCATTTGTTTATCTATTTCATGCTATATGCTTTATTATACATCTAAGGGTTTCTGTTTGAAGATTTGGATGATCTCGTAGTCAAAGAAGGCTTCATCTGAACTATATGTTCTTCATTCACTCCCATTTTCTTTGCATAACGACCTGCTTCAAAGAACCTTCTAACTGCATCATCCATGTAATCTTTCCCTTGTTTAACAGTCATGTCTTTCCCTATTTTACCTGGAAAACTAGTGAGGATATTATCTCCTTTAAGCACTGCTGCAAGTTGGATCAGTTCCTGCTGAAATTCACTCATCTGTGCATCTTCATTAGGCCCTCCCTCCCTCATCTTTACAGGGGTTGGAAGTTTCTCTGCACCAAAATAACACCAGCAGGAATCAACAAAGTGTAAAAAATGCAGTGGTCAATGTCATTTGCTTCTACTTACTGTTTCGTGTGAGCATTCAAAGGTTATAGAATGTAAGAATCAAGTGTAATACAGTAACAGGAAACTGAAGTACATGTAATCAACCAAGTCTATCACTTTTCTCTCCTTGCATGCTTGGATTAAAAGGTACAAAACATTATATTTGAAATAAATTTTACTTATGTATATACACACATGTATAGAGAAGTTGAAAAACAAGATACATGTCAAAGCTATTAGATTCAGTTTTAAAGCTACTGCACATTTATATTCCTATTTAAATTACATTTTTCTCATGTACGTAAATAAATTTTCTGAATTCATATGAATGATACGTGATTAGATTTGTTCAATAATCTGAAAAGGGGATTTTGTTGCTTATTGATACATAAACGTGATTACATCTAATTAGTTGATGAAGGATACCAACCTGGGCAATCTGTCCTTGGCTCTGTTCTTCTCTGAACAATACCCTCAAAGGTTCCAGCCCAAGCATCTCTTTTGGTCAGAAATGAAGGCAAATTGAAGAGCTTCTTCACTGTTGCTGAAATGGATGAGTGTTCATATTCGGATGTAGGAGTCGGTGATCCATTTGGCCCATGAACAACTGTATCACCGTAACAAATCAGAAAACCTTGGACAGTTTTTAATAATTCGCTATCTCATAGCTTTGCATGGTACACAAATGAGATTTATTGGTTCCATTCAAGTTTTAATTGTTTACTCACATGTTTCATTTTTTCATTAATTATCATTTCTAAAATTTATAAACAAAAACAATGTACCTCGCCAAGAAGGTTCCTTGATATACAGAAAAAAAATACAAGAGAGCGACATTCTATGAACTCTCATTCTACAAATACAAAGAGCTTGTTTCTATATTCGAACCAAAGATCTACCCGTCATTGAGACAACTTTTCCGTTACGTCAGGACTCTCCTAGTGGAACACAATCTCTACGTTCATATGTCTTTGTTTTTTATTGGATAATTAATTTAATTCTAAAAATAATTAAATTTAAATAAATATTTATTTAAAAAATAAAAATAATAAAATTTTTATTTTTATTTAAAAAAAACAGTAATATTTAAATTAACAGACATTTAAAAATAAAAATAATAAAATAATTATTTTAATTTAACAAAATAAATACTAAAGAGTAAAATTAAAAAAATCAAAACAGATAAAAATGATAAAATTATTATTTTAATTTAAGAGAACAGTTAATTATTAAAAAATAAAATTGAAAATAAAAATGTGATACGACAATGAGTATCCTTATATATAGGTTATATATAGATATAATATATTATAAATAATATGAATTCTTTTTTTCAAGTATATATATATATATATATATATAATTGACTTGAATAAAGAATGTACCTAATATAATTTAAGCAATTATTGTTCTCAAATTTATTAACCGATCCTAAATTGTCCTGAATTCATGATAGAGCCTTGAAGTTTCCTCCCTGGCAACATGTTACCAACCAACTAAAGAATAATTTATTTCCTGTAACGCACCAAAAATCAATTTCTTGCACATTTTGGCTTTCCGCTTCAGCATAAATCTTTGTACTTGATCAACAATACTAGAACACATATTTCAACCCACTTGAAGCATTTATTTTGTTTTTTTGTTTTTTTAATGTTCGCCTACAACACATACTATGCTATCAACTTACATTTCAAAAGTGATAAATTAATCCACCGAAAACACTTCAGATAACCCATTTATGAGCCTTATCATACGAGTAAGTCAACCAATCAATAATAATATCCCACCATTATTGCACCTTGGTTTTGCTTTAAGACATTGGCAGCTACATTGCTTACACACAATGAACTAGCATAAAATCAAATGTCAGATTCATGCTTGTGGGGGTGTGTGATTTGTTATCGTTAGGAAAATATCCATAATAGGTTTCACACTGTACTCTTTGACACTGAAGATAGAGACCAAAAAAGTAAAAGGTCCCACTCAGAACACCACATCACACTTTATGTGTATTGTCTCTTTTCAAAGATAGTGTGAAAATCAATTTCTTAAGTGTGAGCCTGTGATTGATGAGTCGTGCCTAACTTAAAGCAAGTTATTTTATTAAGATCACGAAGACAGTATATGTGAAGTCATGTGGTGCATGGAAAGTGTGAATAGAATATTAGCATTCTTCTCTTACAAGTTTGTTGAGCAATAAATCTTCATATTAATAGTGCTGTCTAACTGAAAACATTTATCACAGAGAAAAGCCCATAAACTGTTCATACTGGAATGCAAGATTGTATCTTAGACATAATGACTGCATCAATTTTGCGCACAGGATAAGAATAGACAGATAGAAAGCAGAATCCATACATGTCAAGATAACTCAACAGTACATGTGATTTTGATAAGTACTACATATATCATTCAGTTTTTCAAAAATGAATAAACCAAAAAAAAAACATATTTTTGTGTGCAAATCTAAAAATGAAATTACAATTAAAATATTTATATATTAGAATAAAATATTGCTTTTGTATATAGACACGTAGATTTATATAATACAATCATATTTATCATAATTATTAAAACAAAACAAGAATTCTTTCATCATTTCTTTAACAATCCAAAATCAAGAAAACAACCAAAAAAATTTAAATAATTAGTAAAAAAGGGGAAAATAGCAGATTAAACAACCTATTTTTATCCGTGTTGTGGTAATTAGTGATACACAAATTAGAGAGAAAATAAAAGTCATCTGTTTTTAACTTCCAATTATCTGATATTTAAGCGTATATTTATTACATTTAATCAACTTCAACCAATTAAAAAATAGCACTTCCATGACATACTATTCTCAAATTAGTTAAAAGATTATCGCAATAATCTCAAGCTACCTTCCTTATGCCTATATTTGTCTTTTAATTGTCTATTTACATTAATATATTTTCTATTATCTCTATTTCAAATAAACTTATGATTAATTTTCATTGTTAAAAATAACCTTAAATAATAATTGAATATTTATGTTATAAATCTAAAATGTTATAATATTTAACCATATGTATGAATTATATGCATAGTGATGAAGAAATGGGATATTTTAATTTAGTTCAGGGATGACATACCTGTACCCTTCTGAATCCAAGGCGAGATAGCGATGGTAGGGACCCTCACTCCCAACCTATTAAAGGTGAAGTTAAACGGTTCAGGGCCCACAATCCCATCAGGACTGGGCACCCCACGCGCGGGGGTAGGCACGTGGTCGTAAAACCCTCCATGTTCATCGTACGTGATGAGAAAGAGGGTCTGGTTCCACTGCGGGCTGGCCCTCAGCGTCTCGTACACCTCCTTCACAAACATCTGCCCCTGGTACACATCGTGCGATGGGTGATCATCATTGGCGGGAAGCACCTTCATGTCCATGTACCGCTGCTCCACCACAGTGTAGCTCGGCAACTTCCCCTCTTTGGCGTGCCCCTTGAACGACAAGTCGTAAGGGTGGAACTTCAGCAAGTACTTCAGCTTCCGAAGGTTCCGGTAGAAGAGTGTGGCGGGGATGTTCTGGTAGTATATCCCGAAGTCTAATCCTGCATCGTACACGCTGTCGAAGATCGTTTTCTGCGGGTACCCGGCCGCCAGCTTCGCCGCCACATTGCTGGTGGCGCCGCCTGATGTTGCCGAGTGCACGAACAGACGGTTGGGCTGGGTGGAGGCCGGCACGGAGGCGAACCACCTATCATGAAAATGGAAATCATGGTTTAAAATTAAAACAAAAAAACACGGTGAATACGACACGTGAAGTAGCTGCCTCTTCTCTTTTTTAGTGCAAAGAAACCAGTTTCTTTTCTGTCTACTTTTTTTTTCAAATAATAATCATATTAATCATAAATTAATGGAAAATAACTTTTTTTTTGCTATTAAATTTTCACTACTTTTTCTTATAATGAAATCTTTTAAATGATTTTTTATTTTTTTATTTTTTTATTCTTAATATTCCAAAATTACTTAAAAAATAAAAATAAAACATCTTAAGCAAAATTATTAAAATTTAATAGTGAAAATATTATTACTTTAAATTAATACATTGGACCAACTAATTTCAATTAAGAAAAAAGGTGAAATGTGAAACTGAAATAGAAAAAGGAGTTTCGTAACATAATTCCACACTAAAGATGTTCACATGCAGCAGTAGAAGGGGTTAGGAAGAGGACAAAAAAGAGAAACCTATCGAAAACAGCGAACTCCGAAACGAGCGTTTTGTAGACCGGAAGGAGGTCGGGGAGGAAGCCGTTCATGACGTTCTGGGACATGCGCGAGGTGTTGTCCATGGAGAAGGCCTGCTGCACGAAGCCGTTCATGAGCGGAGGGTTGGCGGAGGTGTCGTTGGAGCCAAAAATCTGTTCGCGGATGGCCTGGAAGGAGTGGCCCGGGTCCGGGTCCACGTAGTGGGCCTGGTCTTTGAAGAAAAAGCGTTTGGAGTTGGGGTCGGTGACGGAGAGCGGGTTGGACTCGGAGCCGGTGACGCCGTTGATGGCGGGGTTGAGGCGCTTCATCCACCCGAGCATGTGGTCGAAGGAGCGGTTCTCCATTACCAAAACGACGACGGTTTTGATGGGGTTGGGAGTGGCATGGTGGAAGAGGAGGAGAAAGGTTAGGAAGAGGGGAAAGTGGTTCAACCTTGGGAAGCACATTGTTTGGTTTGAGAGAACGAGGTTTTGGGATTTGAGATTTTTGGATTTTTCTTGATGAAGATGGTGCTGGAACGTGTATGTGAGAGTGAGACTCAACAAAAAAATTTAAGGCTCCTTTTAAGAATGAGAAATTGAATGACCCTTTATATTTAATCAAGGTTTAATTTTTTATTTTTTATTTGGATTATGTAATCACCCATGTTTGGTTTATAAAAATGAAAGATGACTGATTACTTTACATTTTGTAAAAAAGTTATTTTTATGTGTAATGTTCAAAATTCAGAATAATAATTATCCTCTTAGATAAAAAAAATATTTTTATTATAAAAATAGAAAAAAAAATGAAATATAGTTTTGGTTTTAGAACATTAACTAAAATTTTGTTATTATTGACATGTCACGTTTTAGACCATCACTGATTTTATTGTATTCTTTTGCTTATAATTATTAATGGTATGATGAATTATTTGTTGTTTGAATTATTTATTTTTTGAATTTGTTTTTATTTTGACGGAAAATTTTCGTATTGATTACGTATGAGTATGAAAAATATTTGACATTTTTAATTGGGTATGAGGATGTAGATGAGATATATCAATTTGCTTCGTCCCGATTTCCATACCCGTCATAATACTCATTCTGTCCTGTTTAAATTATTAAAATACTCATAATTTATTACGTTATCTTTTATTTATATATATATATATATATATATATATATATATATATATATTACCTACCCAACCAATTAATATGATCTAGTAGGACCATACGAGAGTTTTATTGTGGAAATATCACGAGATATTCCCACAAATTAGCATCCTCTGATAAATAGTAACCACGCCAAATTTTTGTAGTCTTGATTATTATGTAATATTCCTTGATTTGCATAATATATGGTGTAAACAGGTTTACTGGCCCATTACTGCTATCATAATATATTATTTTACCTATATTACTTGATATTATATTACTTGTTTTATCACATGAGTCTGCGGTCTAAAAGGTCGTATAAATACATATAGTATTCTTGAAGGAATACACACTCATACATTCATTCTGTCTCTTACAAAAGATTTGAAATCTCTTACTAACTTAAGCATTGAATAGTCTTTTGTAGGTGGATATTTCCTTATTTTAAAACTCTTGGAGGCATCTCATCAAGGCCTATCAAGCCATCCAGATTTACCACATGTCCGAAGGCTCGCCCCAAGTTCTTGGTAAGAATATTTGGCACCCATCGCGGGGCCGCAGTAAAATTTTGCCTCCTAAAAGTCGTAGCCAATCTTCTTGGCACGAGACTCGGAGAGAGCACAACAAAGCAACCTAACGCAGAGACAAGGAGCATCGTGGTCGATCTCACCACTCGAGGCGCGACCACGACTCAATGAAGCCCCACAACCCTCTTTCACGAACATCACAACCAGAGAAAGAGATGAGGAAAGTGCCGAGTTGACAAGTTGAACCATCATCACCATAGCTATCTAGATAGGGTTGACCTCTTATATCCACTAGACGTGGAAAATTTCCACCCCTTCACTAAAGGGGTGGCACGGGTCAATGTAAGACTCAAGGAATTTAAATAATTAAATAAATAATTATTTAATAAATGTAGGTAGTGAGAGCCTTTATGGCATTAAATGATAACTTTCATAATGTGGAAAAATACTAGCTCAAGTGGTTGAGAGTACTAGCTCAAGTGGAATGTGGCATGTTTACATGAGTTTACATGAATACTAAAATGTATGATTATAAGACTTGGAGTATGTTGAGTAGAATGTGGCTTGTTTCAAGTAGAAAATGAAGGAGAGTATGATAGGTGTAAGACCTGTGGAAATTAATTAATTAAATAAATAATTAATTAATTAATATGAGTAGTGGGAGCCTTTATGACATTAAATTCTAACTTGCATGATGTGGAAAAGTACTAGTTTAATTGGTTGAGAGTACTTGGTTATGTTGAGAGGGCTTAGGTTTAAGTCCCATGTATGCCAATTGTGTGTTATTTAATTATTATTATTTTTAAATATATGTTGGCTTAGGTTTAAGTCCTATGTATGCCAATTGTGTGTTATTTAATTATTATTATTTTTAAATATATGTTGATCATGTTCACAGATAATATAATCATTGAATTGCATTAGTCATTAGGTAAAATTATGAATTGGTTGAATGGTTGAGTATTGATTTGGAATTGGCATGGTTGTGGGTTCAAGCCTTGGGGAGCTGGCCAAAGAGCAGCCAAGAGTGGTTGTAAAACAACCCGTAATGAGACATTGAATGGCCATTAACATCTCCATTAAGTCTCATTTTCGTTTTGGAAGCAAGGAAGAATCAAGGGCTAGTCAAGTTTTAAGCAAGGCAAACCAAACCATACTTTTATTATGTATTGTATAATTGCGTGAACTGTATGATGAATGAGTGCCTATAAAATGTTTAAAATTGTATGAAATTCACGTTTCTGGGATTTTTCCAAAAACCGCTTGGCGGGTGATGAATGGCCATCAGGCGACCCAACATTCTTGTGTTGATTTTGGGTTCCTAAAGAGGAACCGCCTGGCGGCACAACCCTAGCCGCCAGGCGACACGTACCTGATACACCCAGTTTCTGGCTTTCTAATGAATTGCCTGGTGGGGATGAATATCCGCCAAGCGACGCGAACCATTTTGGTTCGATTTTGGTATTTTCTAGTTTCTTGGATGATTTTGAAAGGGAAAAATGGCATTCATGTATGTATGGGTTGGCGGGATCAAGAATTGTCGTAATTACGCTGTAATTGGGTATTAATTGGAAGAAAATTGGATAAATGTGATTTTAAGGTTGAACAATTGGGATTTTGATGTCGCCAAGATTATTAGCGATTGAAATGCTTTGGAAAAATGTTAATGGACGTGGGTAGACTGTGAACTATTATGATTACAAGTAAGTTGCGCGAGAAGTACTGAAGATCTGCAAGGAAGGGAAAATTGGGAAAGGTTGGAGTTCGTAGGTGCAGGAATTCTGGAAAATTACCTAGAAAACTGATGCACTGCCTAGCAGCACGGGGCTTGCTGCCAGGCGCCAATGCAGGGATAATGACTCTGTGTGGCTGCGAGGTGATGTGTTGGTTCTGGGTGTTATGGTGTACATTGGTGGCTGGAATAATTCATCTGGGTCATACAAAGTATAATTTTAAGAGTGAAGGATGTTGGGGAATTGTTTATGTGGGGAACTTGGTGTAAATATTACTAAAGTCTAATTAGGATGTATTAGAAATTGAATTACCAGAGTGACAGGAAGCATAATTCAGTGGGAAATTAGTTTGATGGTGCAGAGAAAGAATGGTGGTGGATTAGTGTGATAAGTAGTAGGAGTTCATGAATATGTGTATGTAAGAGTTCAATGGATAAACTTAGGCTTGTTAACTATAGAATAGGACAAAGCATTGATTAATTGAGTGGTATCAGTAGTGTTCTGAAATAACTTTGACGTTTGGCTTGTATCAAGGGTATAAAGTATGGAAATACCTAAAGGCTTTGTGTTACTAAGGATTTTTGGGGAGATGATTGTGAATGTGAAATTTTGTGTATAGTAATTGAGGAGATGATAGTGTATTGTAGGTGATTTTATTGAGCAAGAGATAAGGACTGGATTGGTTGAGTAAAGATGTGAATAAGGGAATGGAATACAGCACCTGAAGCCAAACCAGAACCAGTACTGCGCAAGTACTGGTGTGGCGCCTGGTGGCAGAATGTGACCTGCCAGGCGAAAGTTACCCAACAAAGAAAAACTGGAATGCAAGGCGCCCGGCAGCAAGGGGCGTCCCGCCAGGCAATACCTTCACGAACAGAGGCATCAAAGGCACGAGGCGCCTAGCAATACATGTCCCCCGCCAAGCAATCTGGAGGCCTAATGCGCCTGGTGCCTAGAGTGTTGCGTCAAGCAATACCATGATGTGATTGAGGTTGCTTGCTTTGGAGTGCGTGATCTACAAAGTTTAGTGGTGCTTCCAAAGTTGGTTTATTGGTGTTCCTTGAGTTGAGCTCGGAACGTATCCCTTGAGTTGAGCTCGGGATAGGAGTTAAGCACGTGGCATTCCTCGAGTTGAGCTCAGAATGGCATCCCTCGAGTTGAGCTCAGGATGACGGATGAACACGAGGAATCCTTGAGTTGAGCTCGGGTTGGCGAGTGTTGCCAGTGTGAGGGTGCTGGTTATGGACAATATGGATGGATCCAGATGGATTGCCCTCCTCAGTAATTAGGTGACGAGTTTGGTAATCTTGGGACGTTACGAACTATATTCGTATTTGGGAACTCTACTTGGCGTTACGATGTGTGATCTGTAGCATGGTTCTCGAACGTGCTCTATCGATTGTGACCGATAGGTATGGCAGCAAGACACTTTGAAGTACTCACTAGAAGTTGTAGAACATAAATAACATGGTTGTGGACATGTGCTATGGAATCAAAGAAGGGAATTCTTATGGTGTGATTGTATAATATATATATATATATAAATGTTTTATATATGTATATAGATTTATATGTTTATTCTGTTAAGCTCACCCTATTTGCTTGTGTTTGGCAGTGATCGTGTGCGCGGTACACGTGAGCAGATGATGTTGTTACAGGTGGATTTGGTGAGGCTTGGCGACGGAGTGGGGATAGCTTGGGATATTTCATCATGGATTTATATTTTATGATTTTAAATCAGTTGTAAACTTTTATGTTATCATACTTTAATTCTATAATGGATGAATACTCGTTTTGGATTTCAGTTATTATTATCGCGAAATAAAGTTTTAAATTTCTCACGTTTTTGGGAAATTATATTTTATTAAATGACAAGTATTTAGTATATTTCTTTATTTTATTATTTAAATTCGTAATATCCTGACGGGATGTTACAATAGGCATAATAATAATTGATTTAGTGGCATGATTAAATGTGTGCATTGTGATCTAGTCATAGGATTATGACTGGATAATCGTAATTGTGCTATGATTTTGTGTGTTGTGTAATTGGGGTCCATTAGGACCTGTTGTTCTAAATGCCAAAACTAAGTAGCATTGCGCTACTGGTGTGGTGCCTGGCGACGCGGGACGATTCGCCAGGCGATAGAGACTTTAAAACAGTGGCAGATGCCATTGGATTCACGTGGCGCCTGGCGATGGATAACAGAGGCACTGGGGAAGGCTCGTTGCCTGGCGACGTGAGGAGACTGCCACCGCTAGGCAGTCTGGAACCAAGTTCTGCCTAACGACACGAGAGGTACGCCAAGCGATTTTGGGCGCAGAGTTGGATCGCGAGGAGGATTTCTACGCATAGTTTTTGCTTTTTTATTTGGACAAAATATTTTAATTAGTAGGGTTCAACTCATGCAAGGTTGGGTCGAGTCAACCTATGTTCAAGCCAAGTCGATCGAAGTTTAAGTCGAGTAGATTTGTTTTACGCCTAACTTGAGCCAAGTAGGCCCAGGCTTTGTCTAACCATGTTGGCATGAACTCAATTAGCTCAGATCAAGATCAAGTTAGTCTAAGCCTAAGTCGAGCTGAGATGATCAGGGCAAGTCAAGTCAAGTCCTCTAAGCCCAAGCTAAGCAAAGTCGAGGCAAAATTACATTTAGTCGAGTCAAGAAAAGACCACATTGATCTAAGTTGGGGTCGACCCACGTGCAGCCAAGTTGGACTAGGTGCAAGTTAATCCTCAACCAATCAAGATCAAGTCGGTCTTATCCTGATCAAGATAAGGTCAATTAGGGTCTAAAAATGACAACGGGTCGAGTTGGCAATGAATAATGCATACTCGTTACGTGCCTCGTCTAAAAATATTTGCCTTATTACTCGCTCCATTACTTGTCGGGTATTCATAAAAAAATATCCGCAAGATTTTTTGCACTAACTGGTACCCATAGGTACCCGCTTATATTTCTATACACACATACATTATAAACACACTTCATCTCCATCATTTCACATGCTTAAAACATCATACTTACATCAATTATCAATCACTAAACCACTAAATAGAATAAACGCAGCCAAACAGAACCATAACAATGCATAAAGAGCAAAACAAGGCCCATAGAAAAAAATGGTGCTTAGTGGTGGCACTCGGCACTATTTTCCTTGAAAAAACTAGCACTCAACAGCATCATGGTACCGCTCAATGCCAAACCATTCAGGAAATTTAACGCTAAGCGACAAGTCTGGCACTCAACGCCCTAGAGCCAAAATGCTCCTAAATTTGTAGTGCACAATGGCGTTGAACGCCCCTTTGATACAACTCAACGCTGCACCAGATGACAACAACTTCATTTTGTGATATTAAGTGAAATTGGACCTGATCAGTTCCTCAAATTGGTACTCCTTCTTGAGTACATTGATTCATAACAGTTTTAACACATAAAAGGGAGTACCAAATTGTTTAATTGCTCATATTCTAATTTCCCCTAATCAACACAAAATCAAACATTCTCATTCAAGCATCAATTAACATTCATAACATACCAAATTACATTAAAAGATACACAGCAATAGTTCAATTCAATCCTAAATTACAATCAATTTGATAAACTCACAAACCCTGATAGTACTAGTCTCCCTTACCTAACAAAGCGACTCAAAAGACCAAACAACTCTAAGAACATTAAAACACCTTTACCTCCACATGATGCTCTATCAATACCTAGGAACAACACAAGAACGATCAGGACATACCGTTACGGTCACTAGTCAACGGTGATTCATAAAGAGGGTTAAAACCTCTCGTGCAACCAAATGAGAATCACATGCAAGCCAGAACATAGAAGACCCACAGGAAAATAAGCAAAAGTTCAATTTACATGGTTAAATAAACTTATCGAATAGAAAGGAAGAGTTCACCGTGAGTATCACCCTAGCGGTCTTCAATCCTCAAATAGACAAACAAAAGATTCTAGAGAGAAGTTAGAGAACTACAGAAAAGTGATTTCTAGAAAGTGGCCTGTTTTAAAATAATGAAACTTGTTTATAACAGTTCTATTTATACGAAACCCTTTAATATTATAATAATCGAGCATCACTATTTTTGAACCACAATCACTTCTAAAATATTATTTTCTAGATCTTTACACACAAGACATTGATAAAGATAAAGATAACATTCAATTTTTTAATCATATATGAAGTTGAGATATATACATATCCACTTCAAATACATTCCTAATCTAAATTACTATTAATGACCTAAAATGATTATTTTCATTGTTCTCTTGTCATTTGCTTCTTTTTATTTGAAGAACATTTCTTTTATTATACAATTTTCATTCTTAAAATATTTGATAGCATTTGTTTCTTCTTAATATTTTTTTTTATTTTTAGATTAAATATGTTTTTCCAAACTATTTTTAAAGATTGTGTTTCTTCTATAAACTGATGTGAGAACCTAAAAAATGACTTAAGAGTAATGGTGGATATTATAAAAAGAGAACACTACAACATTTTAATAATAAAAGGTTTAAGTTATATAAAAAATTCTCATAATTGATTTTCGTTTTATATAAAATCACATCTCTCTAAACCTTTTAGGTTTTCTCTTTACCTTCTCTCTTCAAGTCTTACCTCAATTTTCATCTGATTGATGATTAGAGATCATAGGATCATTCCTAGTGAGGAGATTTATGCAACCATCCGATCAAAGAGTCGAACATAGTAAGTTCACATTTTTTTCCTTTTCTAGGAATTTTAGCTCTTGGGTTACATGTGAGCTCTAGGGCGATGCATGTGGCTCAAGATTTTTCTTGGTGAATTTTTTGTTATTCCATGATCTTGATGATATGCTTAGATCGTTATTGGGGTCTTTATTATCAAGTTAGGTTTTCCTATGTTAAATGTAGCTCTAAATAACATCTTTGAGAGCAAAGACTATTTAACCAAGGTAAGGGAAATTAATTTTAATTTCAGGTTATAGGAATTGTGTTTGTTTGGTTGGTGCTATGGTAAATTGATTTTGATTGTTGAATAACATTGGTGAAATTGGTTTGGTTTATGAAATGTCGTTTAAGATATGTAATTTGTGATAGGTGTGGAACTTAGTGTTGAAATGCAAAGAGTTTGATTAATCTATGAAATTGATATATTTGTTTGATACTAAGTTAAATTGATTGAATTAGATATGTTGGTGTGTTGGATAAGCATGAGATAATTTATTTGATGAGTGTTTGGCATTGCTTAAAATGCAAATTTTTTAATCTGCATTATGCAAACTCGTTGGGCGAGCCCACCGCTCGCTAAGCGAGTGCCAAAATTTATTTTGCCAAATAGGGAAGGGAAGCCTTCTCACTAGGCGAGCCAACTCTTATTGGGCAAGTTAGGTTTTATGAAACCGGGGAAAATCACATAAACAAATAAGTATTTATTTAATATAAATGTGAGTAAAGACATCTCTAAATTAATTAACGCGAGAGTTATGACAAGAAATAGTACTAGCTTAAGTTGTTGAGAGTACTTGGTTATGTTGAAAGGACTTGAGTTCAAGTTATGTGTATGTTGTTAGTTTGATAATTTAATTAATTAATTGTTTTGCAAGTATGCATGAACAAGTGATGTGCATTGATCTTTGTTATTGCATGAAATAGCAAGAATCACGTGATAGCTTGATAGATGTGCATATGCTTGGTAATTGAGTGGATGTGAGTTTGAATCTCAACTAGTGCTAAATAGTTTTTATTTTTGTGTTTTATTATTTTGCTACATTATGGAGAACCTAGAATCCTATTCGTCTTCAGAGAAGCTAGAAAGGTAGAGATTATGGCCATTGATGAGTTGAAACCACTAGATTAATGTCACTTGAATGGCAATTAAGCCATTTTCGTTTTATTTAATTTCATCATTTTTCTGAATCTAAAAATTGGGTTTTTAAAGGGGTGTTCAAGGAAACAAAGGGTGGATTGTGTGGTTGCTAGGGTAGACTTGGGAAATCACAAAAAACTGACTTAAGGAGAGCATTGAGAGGTTAGAGGGAGTGAAATTGGTAGAGGCGAAGGGAGATCAATCACTAAGCAAATGGTTTAGGAGCACAATTGCAGCGAAAAATTCAAGTTAGGGGAGCTGCTCTATGTGTTTATTTTAAATTGTTATGTTTGTCGTGGCCTAATGTATGCTTGTGGTGCCTTTTCTCATTCGACTTTTCCACTAGTTTCACGTTTTTGAAATTTTCCAGAAACCGCCTAACAGCTTTGAAGGCTCGTCAGGCAACGCATATGCGTTGAACCCATTTTCTGGGTTTTGATATAAACCAACTGGCAGCAATTGCTATTTTTGGGTTTCCTGTAAAGTTGTCTCTATTCACGTTTGAATGTATAATGTTATATAATTGCTAATAATTGCTATTTTTAATGACACATTGATGATTGAATGGGTGGACAAACATGAGGGGTTCATGTTAGGGCTTGGGGATGAATCTGTAACCTAATGTGAAGAGTTCAATTATGATGATTTTGAAATTGTATGATTTTATTATATGTGTATGCATGCCATAAACATGATTTGATGTGATTTTTATGCACTTGGATAACTAGAATGGAACTTGGGGGGGTTTTTAGGGTTTCTCGTAGGTGTAGGAAAATCTAGGTTTTTCCTAGGACCTAATGCACCACCTAGAGGCACGTAGCTTGCCGTCAGGCAACAGTTAGAAATAAGTAGTTTTGTGATTGGTTGTGGGGGTCGCGAGTTAGGGGGTTTCCTATGGGGTATTTTGGATTTATTTATCTGATGGTGTAATTGAACATAGGTTATTTGTGAACGGTTTAATGCATGGAATAGGATGGTATGCTCATACTAAAACCTGATGGTGCGATTAGCATTGATTCTTTCTTTATGGTCTAGTAATCTTGAGACAATATGGTGAAGATGGTAGCATGGCTGAATTTGTATCTTTCTGAAAATCATGATTTCTTTGTGTATTGAGTTTTGTGGCTTGGGAAGGGTCAATTGCATTATTGAAAGAGATGATAAAATTGGTTAAGTATGTAATATTGGGATATATGGAATGTTGCAACTACTGTTGGAGGTAAGATATGTTTCTAGCCTGAGTGGTATGTGGTCTATGGTTTGTGTTTAGTTCCATTCAAGTGTTGGTATAAGTTTAAATTGATGAATATATGTGTGTATATATAAATAATTGAAGCATATGGCATGTGGCAGTGCACCTTAAGTCATGCTATGATAATGGAATATGAGTTTAAATAGATGAATATGTGTATGTATAAATAATTGAAGCATATGGCATGTGGCAGTGTACCTTGAGTCATGCTATGGTAATGGGATATGTGTTATTAATTATGGATGTGTGTTTTGAAAGATTGGTGTGGTCCATCTATTTTGAAGTGTAAAACCAACAATTTCACGCTACTAGTGTAGCGCTTGGCGGGGTAGATTGACCGTCAGGTGATAGGAGTAACCAAGGAAGTCTTTGAAGCGTGTAGCACCAGGTGGCCGCCAAACGATAACAACCCAAGCAATGGGTCTAAAACGCTTGGTGTTTGGCAACGAGGGGTGCCCGTCAGGCGATCTATAGCAAATTTTGCCTAATAAAGGCAACGCCAAGCGATAGCATAAAGGCAATGTGTTATTTTGTTACGTGTTGCATGTTTGAAATGTCGAACCTAGACCAAGATATGCTTGACAGTATCACGAACGAGTAGGTTCGTGATTAGTGATGGAACGCGTGATTAATATGAGCAGGGAGGTTTGTAGTTGGATGGATCACGCGTGTTGCTTCAAAAAGTCCTCCAAACTTCATTCTTGAGGTGAAGGTTGTGGTTCAAGGTCGTATACAAGGGGAACGGTCCTGTTCTCCTCCAATTATCGGAGGGCCTCCATGTGTTACCTATGAGCAACCTCAGCAGCCACCCTTACAGCCTCCATTTGCTGCATAACCAGTTATTGCTGCTCTATCGATGCTTCTTGACGCTGCATCGACGTCTCATGTTGTTACATCATATTGTTACTTTGTTGAGTCCAGGCTACCACCATAGCCTCTATCGCCCTTGCGATATCTGGTGCCTCACCATAAGGAGGTTGAGGATTTCTATAAGGAGGTGCCATATCATTGAAATTATATCCTAACCATACCATATTCATGCTTCACCAACCAAGCATAGGATTATCATGCATACCAATCTCATGCCAATATACAACCAACCACGTAAATCATATTTCATATACATATTCATACCAAGCTCATCAATTCCAGCCCATAAACCATTTATCACATGCATATTCACCAATTCATACTTTAGCGGAGTAACTCAATCAAACATATGACCATCAACCAAAAACAGATAAACGAACTACACCAGTTCTCACTCAGGATAGAAGACCTCGCTCAAGCGAGCTCACTTCGCCTAGGCGAGAGCTCGAATAGTGGAACATTGACACTTTCGCCTTTTCTCGCTTAGGTAAGACCTCCTCGCTTGAGCGAGATAGACTCTCGCTCAAAACTGGAGCTCGTCGCCTGAGCGACAGCTCACGCAAGCACCTGGGAGGGTTTCTGATACTCTCGCTTAGACGAGACCCACTTGTTTGGGCGAGAATATCATATCACTATTCACGCAGACCAACAGAGAGATTCATCTAGAGCAATGCACAGTACATGTTCATATTATTTTAAACACCATACACTAACCAAAAGCACGAAACAGATGAAAATGAGTTTTGAGCTAACGTGACCAATAATAGACTAAACCCTAATAGAGCTTGATGCTACAGTTCTACGAGAGAGTGGAAGAGCTATTTTTCTGAAAAGTGATAGAATGAGAGGGTTAGAGCTGGTTTAGGAATTTTTAGACACCCTATGGACCAGCCTTAGATCCAATAGATTAAGATAAGCCCTTAAACTTTAGAACAGAGTTTAAGTGGGTCCACAATAATTATATTTATTTAAAAAAAAAAATAATTTACATTAGCATGTATGAGAATAATTACTATTTAACGAAGAAAAGGATAAAAAACCGGAAATGGAAGACAAATATCATATCTAACAATGATGAATCCGATGAAAGTAACATTTTACTTAAATAATAAAGTATAATCAAACTCCACCGCTATCTTCTCTACACACACAATCATAACAAAAATCTTTGTAACTTTATATTTTATTGTAAAACAAGCATAGTAAGCTTTTGCTACAAATAAGCAAATTCATAATAGTAGGATAGGAGACTTGTTATGAAATAATAAATTATAAAAAGGAATTTATATCAAATTCACCGAAAACATCCTCAGCATAACATAAAATAAAACAGTCGCATTTGTTTCTCGTCTATTTCGCCCTTTGTTTCCTTGGAAGCAGTTAAACGAACATTGCGTAAAGGCTCACATAAAATAAGTAATTACTTGATTTTGACAAACCAACAAACACAGGCAACACTCGCTTAAAGTAGTATATCTTGAACTTCCATCCAAACAATACGCCCCCTTTCAACACATCAAGAACATGAGAAACACTGAACTCCAAACTACGGAACAAGTAAAAATAAAAGAACTGGAAAATCCGATTAAGGATACATAGATATACCATAGTATTCATACAGACCAAGATGGATATGCATTCAACAATCCACCAATTTATTTTGAAGTTCGAATCAACATTCGACTTAGAAAAAAGAGAAAGTGAACCATTATACCACTCGTCATACTCAACACATAATAAGAACCTTAACGAAGACGCGACAACTAAACACATGCGCTCAACAAGTGAGCCCCATAATGTCAATATACCATTATCCAACTTTGACACCCACTTCTTATCTACCAACCTTCCCAACTATATAAAATCTGAAGCACTGCGGCAGAAAAAAGGGCTAGCACTATGGACCACTTGCAACCAAATGTCGGTAACAACGATTTTTTACAGGTGCAACATTATATGACGTTTCCACTATAAAAGTGAACAAACCATTGCAACACCACCAATCCCAGAAGATATAAGCTCCAAGACAACTGAGTAGTCTTTTATTTATCACCACCTATCCAACCCAACCAACCAGACAAGGCATTTACTCTGAACGAACTTTGAACGGTAAAGATGCATGTTTATCTTCCTTCGTCCGGGACCGAAGAGCTCATCATAATCTGTAATGATTAGTCAAAAATGTTAAACAATTCAATACAAGGGCGAGCAGTATAGGTTCCCTTGAGACCTCCGTAGCATTCTTGGAAACAAATAATAAGACCAAATTTGAGTGAAAGAGTAGGATGGTGCGATTTGCAATATTTGTCCTCCTCTAAAGTTGTATGAAGTTGTAAATATCAACAAATTGAAGAATTTGGCACTCACCTTTTGTAGTAGCAAGTGCCTGCAACAAGCCAAGGCCAAAGAAACTCCAACAACATTCAATGACGAAGCAGCAAAGTTGGAGTTTGATTGAGTAGCAAAAGGATGCAGCACATTCGCAATATGCCTTCAAGAACCTCAAATACATAAATACATTAGCAACAAAGAAATGAACATGACAAAACAAACAATAAGCAAACAGATGCATACCATCTATACTCTGATACTGACATCACACAAAGTAACGACCTGTCCAGATTGACTGTCCTTGAAATTGCTCAGGCAGAGGAGAAAACTGCTGATTTCCTGCTGTGAGCTGCTGTGGCTGCAGCTGCTGATCATGATGTGATTTTAAAAGATCATAGTTTTGATAATCTTGCCAACCATTTTGTTTCTCTGCATGAAGAGGCAGAGAATGAACTTGTTTGCCAGGAAAAGGAAAGCTGACATTAGGACTGAAGCCATTATTATTGACTAGCAGAGAATTTGACTGAGAGTAGTTGAGAGGACCATTGGATCCTAATCCTTTGGTTGATGAACGAAAATGATATCCGTCCAACCAACTGTAATCATCCATCATTGGATTCCCACTAATCGAATCTGAAACAGGGGATTCAAGGCCTTGTTTAGGAGGAACGTGACTGAAACCGGGAGGAGGTCCAAGGTGCCTAGTTGGTCGACTGACTGGGGCTTTTCTAGAACCAACTGGCAAAGCTGACGCTTTCACAGCTAAGTTATCAGTAAGAACTCCAGAAGATGCAATAGCATCAACTTTTGATGGTACTACATCCAAGGCTTTTGAGATACCATAAAACACGCCACTGGTATCAGCAGCACCTATAGATTGTTGGTTAGGAATAGGAAGTGAAACATGGTTGGAGAAGCCAATAGCTTCTTGTACACCAGGTTTCATAGCATGCCCATTCTCAAATAACCCAAGACCTTTAAAATTGTTAGCGAGAGAAATTTCCTCCTCTAACCACCTAGATGTCTGCAGCTGAACTGGTTGCATGTGTTGAGGCACCATACCACTACCAGGAACAGATAAAGTTTGATGACCAAGATTCATTAGAGGGTTAGGAGTAGAATTAACATGAAACTTTAAATCCCCTCCAGATGCTTTTAGAGCAGGTTCCAATCCCACATTGGGTGCCCATGATGAAGCAACCACATCAGCTCGTGTCTCAGACACTATAGGCTTAAAAACAATAACCTCATCATCCTCATCTCCTTCCATTTGCTGGTGCTGGTTTGACTGAACAATTTCCATCTCTGATTTGACAGCAGGTTTCTCTTGCACTAACTCTGTTGCATTCCGCATCTCTGAGTAGGTGGGTAGAACAAAATCATCTGCAGTTTGAGGCTCAACACCAATTACAAATTTCTTTGCCTTTGAATCAAAATATATCATATTTTTATCAACCTTAACAACATTAGCTAAAGCCTTCCCTGCAGATAAAATCCTTTTGACTCGAGCTTTTCTTTCCTTGTCACCATCACTTCCAATAGAATGCTTCCTTGAAAAATCCAAGATGGTATGTGCAGGAAGAAGTGGAACAAATCCCCTTAGCTCAAAGTCCTCCCACAAAGCATGTCGGTTTTCAGTTTCCCCTTCCTCATACCTGCTCATGTTATTAAAGCAAGTCTCCTCTTCATCATCAATAGACATAGGCCCAACGGAAAGCAGCTTATTCAAGAAGGATACACATCGATTCCAAAACTCTGATCTCAAATTTGCCTGATTTTCGTCCACATCATTGCCAGCAGCAAGATCTGGATAACAAGCTAACCACTCAACAAAAACCAAAATGCCTGGTAAAAGATAACTAGAAGAAGGATCACGCAGCTGTGTGCATCTCTCTATTATGTAACCCATCAATTCAAAAGCAGCAGCAAATGCATTCTGAAGCAGAACAGCACGCTGTACAATTTCTGCATAAGTTTGACCTTCAGATTCCTTGTTCACATTATAAACTGTAAATACTAGAATGCAGACAATTCTGACAATGCCAAGTGCATTTTCGGGAGCATCTGTCCCAAAATTGAGCTCTTCATCTTGCCCAGAAGACAGAAGCTCACGAAGGTCAGTGACTACAGCAGCAAGAACTTTAGCAAAAGTCTCAAGGCTATATTGAGAAACAAGAAGTACAGGTCAGAGAAACATATGAATCAACAGTGAAAATACACAAGAAAGAAAAGGTTAAGAAAATACACCTAGTGCGTGTAAACAAGATCCCATTTAGACGGACAAAGCGAGTGCAGAAGTATATATAAGTTTCCTGTATACTGGATGCGCCTATTTTAGGACTGGCATCAACACCAGCACCCCTTGTTGCAAGTTTTGCTTCCCCTTTTCCTCTTCCTTTACCTGTTACCCGCCCAGAAGATTCCTTAACTGCATGAGCTTTAGCATCACCAGAAAGCTGAGAGTAACTTTGACGATTCTATCATGAATTATAACAACAGCTAGTTAGAATAACTGTCATGTAATGCACCAAAAGGATCACAGACAATAAAAATCAGCACATCCATTCACATATATAACAATAAACAGAATCACGTTCAAGGACTTGTTATTTAAACCCAAAGTGGTCCAGGCCGCAGCATGTTTCTTTAAAGAATTTTATAACACCAAATTCATACAATTATCTGCTTAAAATACATGCACGAACTTCCCATAAGATGAGTACTTATAACATGACTCCACCAACATGTAACCACTCTTAATATATAATATGATTCTTTAATGCACTTAATTTACAGCGTTGAACACTAAGAGTAAGAATGTGCGACTCTCATCCTCATAATAATACTTTAGTCTGCAAGCAATAATCATGATAGGATGTGATATCAAGAAGATGAAAGGCTGAATAGCAGCAAGCCAAAACAAAGAATAAAACACAAAGTCCTTAAACAATGACAAGAGCAAACACACGGAAGCATGGCCACATTACCTTGTCAAATGCAACTATCAAGTTTTCTCTTGCAGTTGTGAAGGGACTATCTACAGCCAGACTACGAAAATACCGATATATGGTCACCAGCATATCCCCAGAATATGAAGCCAACAAAGCAAGCTGGAAAACACAGACTCGTTAAAATGGAATATAAAAACAGTAAACATAAGTAAAAAAAAAACTACAAAGCAACAATTAAAAATCACAATGGATGCATGACTGCCAAACACCTGGTGATGGGGGTTCCCACTAGAAGGCCAAAGAGATGCAGCTTGCAAGTAGTAACTAGAAGCTGCTGTGTACTCCCGATTTTTTGAATCACCTTCACCATACATTCCTTTATAACGAGCAAGATCACCCAAGTATATCAGACAACGATGACAAGCTACTAAACCTTTCTTCATCTCAGTAGATTTCTTTCCATCTTTCTCCATGACAATCCGATTCTCTGAATCCTCAAAGTAACCAAGAGGAAGACCATACTTAGCCCTGATCTTTGTAATAAGGTCATGGTAAAATCCAGTTGCTTCTGAAAGGAAAGTCTTAAATTGTAGCCTTATTTTAGTTATCCTGTCCGGTCGTGCAGGGCCTTTCACTCCCTGAGATGAGTTTGCATTTGTAGAAGAAAGAGAAGCAGCACTGAAGTATGCTCTAAACTCCTCAATCCGCTTATAATGCAACTGCCAGAGTGCATATTCAATATTGTGCTGCTCAGAGAAAGCATGATCCTCGAGAATTATTGCTTCATAATTCTCACGCATCTGTTGCCAAGCATTGGGATCTGATGGAACCCGCGCCTGAGCTGACCTCCGACGCTTATTCTCCAATTCAAGGTTCTGTGTAACAAATAATAATCGTAATATTACAAAACACACCTCTAGTATTCATTTAACCAAAACTCAAGGTTCTAGGTAACAAGTAATAGTAGACCTCTGCTATCTATCTCACCAAAAAGATCTCAAGTAAATCGATGTTAAAAACAAGAAAACCATGGAAAACAACAGCAAGTTAAAAATTGTGTTATTTCTTTCATAGTCACTCATTTTCATGTTCATAAAGTCAGCCAAAGAACATAAGAATTCTTAATTAAAATATTTATTTATTTAAGTCTAACAGTGAGGAGCTTGACATCGAAAAACAAATTCCCAGAGTTGCAGTTCAATTCAATGGTTGGTTCCAAAATGTAGACATTTCTTACTTAATGCCATTTTATTTTACAATGGCCTTTTTCCATGGCCAATCTTATCTTGAAAAAGATATTTACCAAGTCAGTAAGTAAGCCAACTTCATAAACTCTAAATCTTAAAATCATTACAAAATATACGAGACAAGGATTAACATTCAACAATTTTGCAAACATTGAAGCTTCAAAATTGAAAATAAACCACAATACCAAGTGCTAATCGATAAAGTTAACCAGATTATACAAAAATCACAGCAATAAACTATTGAAGCAATTTCAATCATTGTATTTGTTCATCAATTTTTACTCAAAGAGAATTGCCAAAAACAAAGGGAAAAGAAGGTAATACCTTTTCATAGAGGCGTTGTGCACGCTCCCTTGATGAAGGAGCAGACATTTTATCCATTTCTATTAACATCATCCATCAATTATTTCTTGACTAAACAGATTGAAATCACATCAATCCTGCAAAAATAAATTCTACAATTATAAATTGCTCACTTCAATGATTCATAGAATAGTTAACAAGTGAACTGATCACAAACTACTGTCGCTTCCATTCAAATTAATATCATTATATTCATACACTTTTACACAAAAACTGAAAACTGAATTACACACCAATAGAACTTTAAAAATGAAGTTTGAATTGAACAAACCACAGACCATATTAAACGAGATACAGCATAAAGTTATAATCGATATAATAGAAACATGCTTCAAACTGAAGCCTCCCAAAGTCAAACTCAAAATAAAATCCCAAAAAAAACAAAAAGACTTAGACTTCAGAACAAATATTATATCTGATAAAAACAAGTAAAACAAAAACTTAGGGTATCAAAAACTGAACCCACACAAATAAGCAACACCCATCATAAATCGCAAGCAATCATACAAATCTGTAAAAACCCGATAAAAATAGCAAAAAATTCAAAAGGATAAAAAAAGAATAACCATAACAACAACAAAACCATATTCGAAAAAGCCTCAGCATCATTCAGACCCCAAAAGCAATTCATGTAACTCAATTTCACAACCTCCAATCACAAGGTTCTTGCAAATTCGAATGACAAAAACTCCGTTTTGTTTCGGGGGTTAATTTAATAAAATCGGGAGAAAAAAAAAAGTAAAAATCCAAGGCAATACCAGATCTGCAAATCCATCAGGGAGACATCGTACTACAATCAATCAAATCCATGATTTCATAGCAGAAGATAAGTGAAACAACAATCGAAGCTTCCAGGACAAAAAAAATAATCAATTAAACAAAATAAATACATCAATCAACAAAAATAAGAAGAGATGATAAAACCTACCCGTGTAGGAAGGATCAATCAGGAGCACGGGGTTGAAATCGAGAGAGGAATGAAGAAGGTCTTCGTTAGGGTTTGGTTTGAGGAAGAAATAGAGAGAGAGTTTGTTGGGGGTCCAAAAAGAGATTGAGATGAGAAAATTCAATTCAACGTGTTTGTTTCTCTCTTTCTTTCTCTCCCTCTATCTCTTAAGGTTGTGGTGATTTTTTTTTTTTTTTTGTCTTGCGGGCGGCGATGCCAACGACGGCGTTTAAATGAACCCCTTTCCCATTCCGCTACTTTCAATTGTTGACCTCTCTTCCATCTACTCTTTCTTTTCTTAGTTGTTTGGGTGTATTGATGTATTTAAAGAATTTTTTATTTTCATGTATGTTTATATGTTGTGAATCTTCTATCTATTAAATAATAAGTAAATAAAATCTGTTAATATTGCGATGTTTAAGATTAAATGCGAAATAAGTTTATACTTTTTTATCTAATTAATATTTTATAAAAAAATAATTTTTACTCTTTATTTTGTGTTTATATTTCAACTGCTATATCAATATCGTTTTCATAATTTCCCATATTCTCTTAGGTATGTTAGTATTTTACAACAAAACTTCCTTTTAAGATTTATTATATTTTTAAATGAGAAGTAAAACTTCTATTATAAAATGCATGAGTTCACTCTTATTTTATAATAATAAAAAAAATATTGTTGTTAATATTGTTAAAAAATAAATATATTATTAAATTTATAAAAAAAATTCATAAAACTTAATTATAAAATAAATAAGTTTTACAATTTAAGTATGGTTTTTTTATTAAAAATAGATTAGTTAGATTAGAAAAGTTAAAAAACTTAAAATGTAAAATAATATAATAATTTATATTAATAAAAATAAAATTAATAGTAAAGTATGTCCACTTAGAGAAATTATCAGTCTGTTACAAAAGATCCTTAATCAACTTAAACATAATTTATTTTATTAATTGACCACCTATAAAAAATCATATTATATGTATTTAACTCTTTTTTTTAGTTTATGTAAACGATTTTTTGCGACTTTATCCTTTAATGTTTTTTTTATACACGTATGCTTACTTTTTAAATTAAATAATGCAATTTAAAAATATATATAATTTTAAAAGAATTATTTAAAAATTAAAAACAAAATATATGTGTTAATTATTTTAAGTGGGAACGCTAATTAGTTATAATTATAATTAAGGAGAGTAATCATATGTGTTTTATTAAATAAAATATATATTTTAATTTTTAAAAGATGAAACTGTTTCATAAAAAATTACATAGTTATGTGTCCTTATTAAAGGATAAAATTATTAAACAAAAAAATCATACCAGAGGATTTTAAAAAATACATTCAACTTTATTTTTTATTAATTTTAGACTCCCACAAAACACTATCCACTATAAATAATAATAGTTATCTTGATTGAAAACTATAAATAACCATATTATGTAATTGTAATATGGAATGTGACTAATCATTATTTGGACAATAAGAAGGAAGCATAGAAACGGGATTATTTTTAAATAAAAAAAAATAGATTCAGAATAAATTATTTGTATGGCACAAGTGAGTGTATGGACTTAGGTGAAACATAAATTACTAAATGTAATATTTTCACATAGTATAGTGACGGGTACCAATACTCAATTAAATGCTTAAAGTCATTTTGATTCTATCGAGAAATTACTATTCAAGGACAAACATACACTCGGTTTGAAAGTAGGAAAATGAAAGCTTATTTTGTACGAAATGAGTGTAGGGGAGGGTTGAGGAAGATATGTTCTGTTTTTGCAGGAGATAAGATTTGCAGTGGAGCACAAATGTTCTATCTGAAATAGACAATAGGACAATATAATTCTTCTACTGCAGGAATGAAACTCAGAGACAGAAAGCATATGTAGGAATGAGGGACAATGTTGCAACATGTTAAACAAGGGTAGACATCCACTAGGAAAATGTCATTATGTACATTATGTCAAGATAACATCATATTGGGAGCATAATTTGATGTGACTATGTAATCTTTAGATTAATATGAAGTGACAATGTCTAAAAAATTATTCTATTACTAAATTTGTCTATCATTATATAACATTTGTGCAATTATAGATTGTTGTAATATTAGACTAATATATTAGTCTCTTCCATAACACTTTGTTAGCATAGTTACCTCTAAAATGTGTAAACCTTATGTAAAGGTACCTTGTAACCTTTTTTGTAGAAAGATTATAATACTCTTGGTACTCTATTTTATTTAATTTGTTCATTTTTTTCTCATAAAAAAATGTAATTGTAATGTAATTAATAAACACAAGTATGCACCTTATAAGTTTTTTTCACTAGTATATTATAAGTTATAATTAAAAAACAAATTATATATTATAATTTACATAGTTAATAAATTAAAACATAAAACAAACTTTTGGTGGCATTTAAACAACAAATAAGAATATAATTAATAATACAAAAAGACTATAAATTGTTATAAAACAATAAATGGTTGATATGGACGATAAAGAGAATCATCAATTCATAACATTATAGCGAATAAAATCATGGATTAAATTTTACTTAAACTAAATTCACCAAAATTAAAATCTTGATTTACTTTTTATGTTTGTTTGTATTTAAAAATTAAATAAATTGTTTTTTATTGAAATCAATCTAGTTATATTAGTTAAAATTCAAGATAGAAATAATTATAAATTAAAATATTTACAATTTGAGAAATATTTAAAATGGGATAAACGAAATCAATGTCACATATTTAGTAAATCAATTACAAATAGTTAAGAAACATAACTCTAAAGACCTAGAGAATAGTATTTTAGAAATGACAGTGGTTTAAAGTGGTGCTGGAAAGTGGCGCCCGACACCTAGCCCCTGGAACCCATTGACTTCTAGTGCCTAGCGGTCTAAAAGTGGCGCCTGCCGACACTAAGGCAAGGGGCCTAGCGCCCAATGACATTGTGATGGTGCCTAGTAGTGTATCAAAAACAACAATTTGGGGGAAATTGATCTTGTGTACTTGATTAATTAGGCACATTTCCCTTTATTGTTTTTTATTTCAAATGGTTTTAGAGAGTTCAGAAGTGATACCCAATCACTCAAAACACAAATCCAAACCTTTCCCTAAATCAAGACCAAACATAAATCAAATATCAAACAATTCAACATACAACTCATCAATTCAACAAACCACATCAAACAGTACAATATACAACTCATCATTCAACAAACCACCTCACAATTAACTATTAAGATGATCAATTCAACAGAAAATTATCTTTCCATACCCAAACAACTCCACATACCCAAACAACTCTAAGAACACCAAACACTTGGAACTCCACAGGATTCTCCATCTACACATAGAAACATCACAAGAATGATCAAGACATACAATTATGATCACTTATCAGCAAAGACTCATATAGAAGATGAAAACCTCACATGCAACAGAAACAAAAGAAGACCAATAAAAATGGATCAAACTTAACTTATGCGAACGAAGAAATCAATCGGTCCAAATTGAAAAGATCGCTACGAGGATCACCCCTACGGTTTTAAATCTTCAATAAGACGAACAACGGAGGAGAACCCTTGGAGAGAAGTTAGGGAACACTAGAAAAATGGTTCCTAAAGAGGTAATGTGTTTTAAAATAATGAATCTCATTTTTAACAATTTTATTTGTACTAAAACCTTTTAATATTAAGGTTAAATTCTATCTTTGGTCCCTATTTTCGTAGCAAAATATCGATTTGGTCTCTCTATTTTTTTTTATCTCAATTTGGTCCCTATTTTGGAAAGTTTGATGTAATCTAGTCCTTTCCGTTAGTGGTGCAGTAACAACGTTAAAGGAGGTGCCACGTGTCAGTTCTTGGATTTTTTATTTTTTTTTTAAATTAAAAATTTGTCACATGTCAAGCTGACGTCGTGCCACGTGTCACTATTATGCTAGGTGTCATTTTCTCATTCTCAATTTGGTATTTGTATTTTAATTTTTGTCTCAATTTAGTTTCAATTTTGTAAAAATTGTGCAATTTTGTCCCTCTCTAAATTGAAACAAAAATTATTTTTTATATAAATGTTATACAAATATTTTTATTAACGAATTTAGCAACCATTATAATTTTTTATTCATTATAGTGACTATTTTAGTAACCAATAATTTTTTTATTTTGTAAATTTGTATCTAAATTGGTCACTATAGTGACTAACAACTTTTAAAATTGGTTGTTAATAAGGCATTTTCTTGTAATGTAAGAAATCATACAAGCCATAAAGAATCATACATAATTAATTGGAAATATATCCAAGAAACTTAAGAGGAATGATATGTAGGATGTTTCATTGTTGAAGTCTTTTGACATTAGTACACAATCTATAAAAGAGGCCTTAAAAATTTGTATTTGTTAGTTTTGAAATGGTGATTTAAGTGAGGAAGGGGGGGGGGTTGAATTGGCTATTTAAAACTTTTTCGAAAGCTTAAACTCTTTTCAATTGAATCAACTAGACTGGAAAGTTAGGAGGTAACAATAGCAGACAAGTACACTTTCAATTAGTCAAAAAATAAAACAACAAACTAATTTGTCCTTGAGCTATGAAACAGTCGATTAAAAAGACAAATCAATCGGCTAAAATACTGGGAATTTATACAGAATATAAAATTCGTGGATTTAACTCAAATAACAATATTTTACATACAAAACTTGTTCCAATCAATATTTCTAACTATTATATGGCCTTAGATTACACCAGAAAGCATTAAAACACAACAAAGAATGGATTACTTGATTTTCTTGAGATTATAAGTGATTCAAAGAGAGTGAGATGAGGGAAAAAGAATTGCACAATTGTTTTTATACTAGTTCACTCAATCACAAAGCTACATCTAGTTTACCAAGACAACCTGAGCCTAATTTTCACTATATTCAAAAGTTTTACAAATTAAACACCAAGATTAGACTTTTGAACAAAGAACCACATAAGATTTTTGACTCACACAAAAATCTAGACAACTACCCTGCAAGAATCACACTTACAGACTTAAAATCACATTAGGCAATAACCAGAGGCACAAGAACATTTAAACCTGATGGTGGCTCTCCCTAGCCAACCATACATGTGTTCTTTAAGCTACTCACAAGCCAAAATGCCTCCAAAATCAACCAAGATCTTTAAACTTCACATTGCAACTGTGTATTGCAAAGAGAGAGAGTTTTCCAATGACAACTTCAAAAACTCAGAAACTTAATTCTGCTCTCGAAAACACAACATATATAGTCTGGTTTAAGTGAAATTAGTTAATTGAATTTTCTGTACAGTCAGTTGATTTCACTTGATTTAAGTGAAATCAATCGATTGAAAAGTAATTCAACTGACTGAATACATTCATACCAGAAACTATATACTGCAAGCCTTTTAACCTGTTAAAACCTATTTTAACAAATTAAAAGAGACATACCAAGACTAACAAGACATCTAACCTATATCATATAGCCTACCAACATGATATAACACTAAAACATTTCATTTAACATATTATTTCCAGATTTAACATACTAAAAACTTAATCTTTAAGTGGATCCTCATCAATCTTCATCAACCACATGTGATCTTCGTGCAATTGACTTTATCAATTCTTTGCTTCAAGCTTGCTTGTGCTAACAATATTTTCAATTTTTCAAAAAGTAGGTTGGATCAAAGCTAATGCAAATGGGGCATCATGTGGCTCTCTAAGATTCACAACTTGTGTAGGTTTGTTTAAAGGAAGTAAGGGGAATACATTGGAAGTTTTATGTATTTTTGGGAGTACAAAATTCTTTGTATGTAGAAATGATGGGAGTTGTATTGGCTATTGTACATGCACGAATGGTTAGTTATATAATATATGTATTTGGTTGAAGAGTGATTCAATGTTGTCATGCCAAACATTTTCTCCTATACAAGTTGTTTCTTGGGCTCTCAAAGGTAGATGAAGAAGGTGTTTGGAATTTTGTAAACAAATTCATTTTAAGTGTTTTTCATATTTAAAGAGAAGGTAACCATTGTGCGAATAAGTTGACATTTGTGGTTATAGCACGTAAATTGCAATGTAAATGGTATGACTCGATGTCATCTAAGATATGACTTAATTTTTTTTCACAATAGATATCAACTTCTATGTTTAGGGTTGTTTAGCTCTTTTGTATTTTTGTTTATCATGGGTTTAATTTGGTTTGGTCCCATGTTTTTTGTTTTGTTTGTTATTTTCTTCTTTTTTAATAATATCTTTCATGTAAAATAATTGATGTGCGTGAACTTAAAGTAAGATGTCAATGAATAATATATATATATATATATATATATATATATATATATATATATATATATATATATATATTATATTACTATACGAAATGAACATAAATATTGCGAGAGTACACAAAAATCTTTTTATGTGTGATGTTTGGGATACATATGTGTTAATTTAAAAATATTAATTTAAGCCTCAACGATTTAACTGATATAAATGTGTACGAAGAAATATAATAACTTTATATTGACAATATTTTTGTTCCTGCAGAGAACAAATAAGATCAGTTAGGCACAAGTATCACCTTACCCATATCTGCTATCTCCCCGGTTGGCTTCATCCCCTTTGGCATATATCGGCTTGGACCCGGGAGGGGTTACCTGCAGGGACTCCGAAGCTTAAGTCAGCCAAAGCTCTCAAAAAGTCAAATCAGGTGATTAATGGAGTAATGAATGCATACCTTTAATTCGTGGGGTCCATGTATATTTATAGATTAATAATTATGTCTGACCATTCCATGGGTCGGGCCCTGGCTTGGGCCATAGGTGGGGATGGGCCTTAGCCCAGGCCCTTAGTCTGATTATTATGGGCTTACTGAATTTTAGGAGTGCTTTGATTTCATCAAGTGTACCATGTAACATCCCTAAGGAATATTACTGATATAAATAAATAAAATCTGAAATACAATAAAGTCCGCATCTAAAATATAAGAAAACAATGACCTCTGGAAAAGACCCAAATACCCTAACTTAAACAAGTGACACCTGTCCAATTTCTAGGTTTTTTGGTAACTTTCTCTTCTGGATATTACCTAAATACCCATTTCTAAGTTTTTGACACGTGTCATTTTCTTTGGTTTTTTCGTCCTTGAAGGTTTAATTGTTGGGCTTCAACACGCGACCCAAAAGTAAATCTTTTCAACTTCTTTCCAGAAGATTCAACACCATTCACACACTCATCTACCACTCTGCCACACTGCTTCTCTCTGTTCTCTTTCCTCTACTCTTTCTTCCTCACACTCTCAACTTCTCTTTGAAGCTTCTTCTTCCTTTCCACTGCCAAGTTAAGTGTTTGATTCTCTAACTATTACCAACGTAACCCAACACAAATGTGTATGAAGGTATTTTTTTTGTTGTTTCGATTTCATTTTATAAACATTTCTTTTGGTTTTCAAGGTGTTTTGAAACGTATTTTTGGCTATCAAAAGGTAATAACTTTCGATTTTTTTTTGTTCTTTTTTCATATGCATTGTTATCCATGTTGTTGTTTGAAGGTGTTTTTTGTTGTTTTAGTTTCGTTTTGGTAAGCGTTTTTTGGTTTTTCAGGTGTTGTAGACCTATTATTAGGTGAAGAAAAGGTAATAACTTTCGAGTGTTTTTTAGTTTCTTCTTCATCTTGCATATGTATTGTTGCATGTATTGTTGTTTGAATGTATTTTTTGTGCGTTTCTATTTCGTTTTGATAAACCTTTTTTTTTTGTTTTTCAAGTTCTCAACTTTTCTCCAGAAGCTTCAACCTCATTCACACACTCACCTACCACTCTGCCACACTTTTTTTCTTCGTTCTCTTTGCTCACACTCTCAACTTCTCTTTAAAGCTTCTTCTTCCTTTTCACCGCCAAGCTAAGTGTTTGCTTCTCTAACTATTACCAACGTAACCCAACACAAATGTGTATGAAGGTATTTTTGTTGTTGTTTCGATTTCATCTTATAAACATTTTTTTGGTTTTCCAGGTGTTTCGAAACCTATTTTTGGCTAATCAAAAGGTAATAACTTTCGATCTTTTTTTTGTGTTCTTCTTTTTTCATATGCGTTGTTACCCGTGTTGTTGTTTAAAGGTGTTTTTTGTTGTTTCAATTTCATTTTCATAAACCTTTTTTGGTTTTTCAGGAGTTTCGTAGACCTATTATTAGGTGAAGAAAAGGTAATAACTTTCGAGTGTTTTTTAGTTTCTTCTTCATCTTCCATATGTATTCATGTATGTGTTGTTGTTTGAATGTATTTTTTGTGTGTTTCTACTTCGTTTTCATAATTTTTTGTTTTGTTTTTCAGGTTCTCAACTTTTCTCCAGAAGCTTCAGCACCACTCACACACTCACCTACCACTCTGCTACACTTCTTTTCTCCGTTCTCTCTCCTATACTCTTTCTTCCTCACACTCTCAACTTCTCTTTGAAGCTTCTTCTTTTCCTCTGTTCTTTCAGGTTTTCTTCTTTTATTAAAAAGAAGATCGAAGATTTTTGAAGATCCAAAACGAAGTTCTCAAGCAGAAGGATGAAAAATCAATATGAAGAAGTTTTATTTTTATTATTTTTCCATTTTTTGAGTTTGATTTTAATTATTTTTGTTTTGTGAGCCAACCCATCCTCCTGGTGGTGTTCCAATGGTGTTCCTCACATGTGGGTTTACGAGGTTAAACTAAGATCTGTTGTTGGATTTGTACGTTATTCATGGAAGTTTTTTTATATGAATTTTGTGTATATATAATTTGGTTGGTTTATGTGATGATGTTATTGTTCAATAAATATTATACTTACGATGCAGATGAGGTTCTAAAGCAAGTTCTGGAAACTGAATACTTTTGATTTTTTAAAAAGATGAATGACTTGCTTAGTTAAGTTTCTAACACTAGATGGTAAAGTTTCTTCAGTGAAACCTCTGTATGTTTCGGTCTCTTCAAATCAGTAGCATGAAAAACATAAATTATTATTGAAGACCATTTAATAGCATGAAAAACATAAATTACTATTTAAGACCATTTAATGCAACTAGATGGTAAAATTTCTTCAATGAAACCTCTGGATGTTTCGGTCTCTTCAAATCAGTAGCATGAAAAACATAAATTATTATTCAAGACTATTTAATAGCATGTGAAACTGAAATTATTATTCAATACCTTTTAATAGTATGGGAAACATAAATTACTATTAAGACCATTTAATGCAATAACTTACTCTATCAATCAATCCTACGTTCAATGAAAACCTGCACAACTTCCTATGAAAATTTTAATTTATCACTGGATTGGAAATCTAAGTTTATCATTGTTCAAGAAACCCTACACAACTTCCAATGAAAAAATTTT
>Ga0214543_1000400_pt1 | contig 70915 bp, 23 predicted proteins | sample CNSS2metaG_FD_160094 | JGI IMG/M metagenome (GOLD analysis project Ga0214543, IMG submission 160094) | Root nodule microbial communities from cowpea collected in UCLA plant growth center, Los Angeles, California, USA - CNSS2 | ecosystem: Host-associated > Plants > Roots > Nodule | place: USA... | reverse complement strand
GAACAATTTCTTGGTAAAAAGAGTAATTAACACAATGCCAAATTTATTCTTCAGTCTCAGATTCAACTAAAAGTGAATAATTTACTAAAATAAAACTAAAATCTGAGAATAGATACAACAAATTAAACTAAAAATAGTGAACAAAGGTTAATAGAAAATGAACTAAAATACTCTGAGAATCAGTTTTAACAACAAAATTGGACAACACTAGTCAAAATAGTAAATCAGTTTTGACAACAAGGATTGTTGTCCTCTCTCCCAAGTTCAGAGAAAATGAAATCACTTAGATTTGTATAAAAAGTTTTGTGATGCAGTAGTCTTTTTTTTATATTTTTTTTTAGATTAAGCCTTATTAGGCTTGTAGTTTGTAGCCTTACAAGGGACGAGTGTATAGGGTTGGACATGTTGATTCTAATGATGATTGTGTTGATAGTTACATACAACAGACACAAGCATCTTCTAGTCAGCAAGTAAATCCAGAGCAGATTATTCAACTTCAAATGCGACTAGCAACTAATGAAGAGCGCATTCGTCAAATGAGTTCCCAATTTCAAACCCAATTTGATACGATACAAAATTTTATTGGTGCGATCATCTAGTATTTGCCACCTCCAGCAGCAGCGGTTGCACAAACTATTTTCCAGCAGCCAAATACTGAGCAAGGGAATCAGGCTGAACAAGAAAATCAAGTGCAACATCAACAAGTGGAACAAGATCATGAAGAAGCCCCTACTTCACCTCGTCCTTATCGTGATTATTAGTAGACTTTCTTTTTGTATTATATATTATCACTGCATGTTTTTGTATTCAGATTTTTGTATTTTATTGTCTTTGGATCTTTGACTTTGTTTGTTAAAACCTAGGTACGAATATTGTATTTAACAACTTTGATGTTATATAAATTCTCTGCTATGTAGTTATGTTTTGAATTTTTATGATAAACTATTATGTCCAGGTTTGTATAGGTGTTCTATAAAACAGTTTCATTAAAACTAATACAAGTTGAAAGCTGTGCAATTTAGTAGCAGTCAGGTAATTACATACGGATTCTTCCGTAGGTAATTACATACAGATTTATCCGTATGTAATTACATACGGATAGATCCGTAGGTAATTACATACGGATAGATCCGTATGTAATTACCTACGGACAAATCCGTATGTAAATTTAGCTACGACATATTTACATATGAATTTTTGTCCGTATGTAATCCGTAGATAATACTCTCTTACTGTAGGTAATATATTTACGTATGCATTTTTGTTAGTTACATACGAATTTTTACTGTAGGTAAATCGAGTTTTTCTTGTAGTGATTATTTTTCTTTTTAAAATGGTGTACAACGAACAATTCAAAGTGGAAATATATATAAGAAAACAAAGATAGAGAAATCAATTCAAACAATTAAATTTTGGAATAAATTTCACAAATTTTATTAAATATATATATAGTCAATTTTTTCAATTATTAATACTACTAGTATTAATTTATATATTATCTACTAGAAATATAAGAAAACAAAATATTGTGAATAATATCAATTTACCCCTACTTAAAATTTTGACACGTGTACATATTTTTTGTTATTTGGTCATTTTACATTTATACTACACAATTTCCTAAATTGTCTTTCCTACTTTTCTGAATATACAAAAATAATACTCATAAATAACCTTACTGTCATCCACTATCTAAAAAAAATATAAATATCATATTTCCAAACATTACTTATGCAATCAATAGATTTCCAAATTGTTTTCTTAATTAAATATAATTATGAATACTATTATAATTACAATATTATACTTTTAGTCAACATTTAAAATTATTTAAACATTTTTCTCTGATTATTAATTTTATTAAATAATTAGTTAACATTAATAACATTATTAATTACTATTATTAATACCATGAATTAGTAATATTATTTACTGTTAATAATTAGTTAATAACTAACGATAAACATTAATATCATTAATTATTTTTAATAATTAGTTATAAATATTGTTACTATTAATAATATTATTATTATTTGAAAAAAAAATTATATAACCATATTTTATTAAAACTTTTGTCGTTATGATATTTGGATTTGTGTTTGGATTTATTGGAAACTGAAGTTTTTTTTTCTTCTTTTCTTTTTACATTATTAATTTTATTTACTGTTTCTACATTTTTTTTAATTTTGGTGAGTTGTTATCGTTTTCAACTTCCAGAAGTTCATTCATATCTCATCTCTCTTTCACTCAAATGTATAATCCTTCATAGAAAAAAAAAAAAAGTGTGTCAAATGCAAAGTCCTCATACAATTAATCTGGGAAGTCTACCTACCAAGAATGGAACCCAGATTGAAAAATGATGAAAACACTTTTGCTTTGTGAATAAACTAAAAGGCATGGAAGAAATAACAATATGATGTTTTCATGAATCACTACGTTTTATCATAATTTGTGTTATGGTACTCTCCTTTGCTGGCATTGTTTACGTTAGCTATAATTTATAACTTATTTTACTATTTATTTATTTAGTTGTTTATTTTTTATTTAATCATTTCATTCATTTATTAGCAAAAAATATTAAATTATTAAAACTAAATTTATCACGTATTTGAAAAGTGTTTTTATTATTGTTATAGATTATTTTATTATTGATTATTAATTTATTTTTATTGAATATTTATTTTGTCATTTATTCATATGCGTGTTCATTTCATTCCTTTTAATTCCATCAATTAGATGAGAATGTTAATATGTAGAAAATATATTTGAATTGTGTAGAAGTCATTAAACAAAATTAAATTCCAAATGAACCAATTTTTTTTTAATATTGTTGTATTTTAAGGATGTAATAACAACATATCTTTATGTACTTTATAGATTTTTTTATTTTTAATTGCTAATTATTGCTTTACTCTTTTAATTAGTACAAATCTAATTTCTGAAGGTCTTATTTTCATCAATATTTTAATTTTTACATTCTAACGGTATAATATTTAATTTAATAAACAAAATTAATAATCAATCGGAGGAAACAAAATGTCATGAAGCTAGCAAAGTAGATTCTAATTTCTAAATCACTAACTATTACAAAGTAAAAATTATAATTCTACATTGTCTAATCAATATTTCATTTAAAATTGAATTTGATTTCTTAATTTTGATTAACTCAATCTTAGTATATTGTTTAAAATAATTATATACAATACATCTTGTCAAAATTATATATAAATAACTTAAAAACACTTTCATCATAAAAACAATTACAAGATTATTATTTAATTTAGTAAAAAAATACTTATATTCAATTTAATTACACTTTTATAATTTCAAATTAGTTTAATAAATATATTATAGTTTTTAAAATTCTCAGCGTTGCAAAAGTGCAGATACTAGTTCCCGACATTCATGCGCTCGTGTCATTTGCTGTTATGAAAACTATTGTCGCGTACACATAAGTAAAAAGAATAAGTTTTACGAAAATAAAGTTATAATGATGGACTTCAATCTAAATAAAACAATGATAATTGTAATAATAATAATAATAATAATAATAATAATAATAATAATAATAATAATAATAAGCAACAAGCATTCCATGAAAAATGGTATATGATTGCATCATCACGTAGTAACGATATATGTGAAAGACTTTGAGTTCATGAAGACATCCCATCACTAACTCATCAATCAATACTGTCTCCCAACATAGTTTAATCACCAACACTAGACCTTCCATAAAAATAATACATGCCCCAAATCGTTTCATCAACAACAGTAGTCTAATCCCAAACTCACTGTCACTTAGATATGATTTAGTCAAAACCAAAACATGGGATTGCTATTTATTATCTAGTATTAAAATGTTATGTTACCATACATAATTGATAGTGTCGAAAAATAACTTGGATTTTTTTTTTACCAAAATAAATAAATTATAAATGAATTCATAAGTCAAATCAAGCTTCTTTTTTCTAAACGCGCCGAGTTTGATTAAATAGATGAACACAGTTTGAACAAACTATATTTTTCAGAAGTTAAACATAAATTACTAAAATATAATTAAAGAACCCCTGGTTTATACTCCTAATACTGTCCATAAGCATCTTTTTGAAACCGCACTGGCACAATAATTAATATTCGTATTCTTACGTCAGTTATCGATAGCGGCATCATTATTTGGATCAGTTAGCGTAGAGAAAGATACTGTTTCAGAATCCGAAATAAGTGAGGCATTATACGAGTGAGTAATTAGCAAACGGATGGTTCAAATCGTTAAAAAAGTTGTAGCAAAATACTTGAGTGCTAAAAATCAAATGTACAGTTTTCATACCAACATACATAATTGAAGAGTTTCACCAGGGGTAATCCTTTGGTAGGGTCCATAATAGTAATTTAACACCATCGCGTTGTTACTAAGGAAATAATAGAAGGAAATCATAGACAACGAACGGTTATGACCTCGTAACAATTTGAACTTGAGTGTAGCAGGAGATGAAATTGCAAAAAAGTGGGAAAGCATTGAAGTTGGAGTAAAATAGTAGTGAAAGATAAAATGTTGAGATAACTATAACTGTAACGAAGAGCAGATAACAATTACATTAAAAAAAAAAATAGAGAATAGAATATAGATGGCAGGAAATTGAAAAATGGAATCATGGGTGGTTGTCAATCTTGAAAGAGATTGACGGAGGAGGAGAAGAACAATAGAAGGGACATTACAGTAGAAGAGCTCATACAATGCTGTGACTAATGGACCTTTGCGGACCAGGGTTATCCTCCAAACTATATTATCTTTTTCCTTTTCTCACTCTAAGATGGATGTAACATATTCATGCCAAGAATTAGGCTACGGTTGCACCTTCCTTGTGGTCACCAAAAATGCGTAGCCGGAAGTCAGAAACCATTAGTGGGAGACCCTTGTGCAGGTCCACCTTGGGTTCCCACCCAAGTAGCTCCTTAGCCCTACCTATATCAGGCTTTCTCTTGTGCGGGTCATCCTCTGTGTTGGGCCTGTACTCAATCCTCGCTTCAGGATCGATTGTTTCTTGAACCACCTAAATCCCCAGAACAACAAAATTATAAAATACAAAAAGGACAAGTATATCGATGCATTCAATTAATGGGGTCTATAAGCTCTGAGCTTGAAGCTATATACACTCCACCGACAACAATACGATACGGCCTTTTAATTGGAGAAACAATCGTGCCACAGGTTAAATTGCACCGCATAGTATTTGCTCTGGAAAATGAGAATAGTAAAAGTGGAGAAACTGGTATCCAGTGTCAAGAATCGTGTATGTGTTTCCGTATAGTGAGGTTTAACTTATTCGGATGAACATTTCAGATTTATCAGTATGCACACAACAATAGCAACTCTATTTCCTTCTTAATCTTTGCACCTTCTTTTGAGCAGTTTCTCCTAGTTTAAAAATAAGAAAGTTTCAAGCTTACCCCTCTTATAAAATATACTTGAAGAAAAACCCAACTTACCTTGGCAAGTTCAAGCATGGTAAATTCTCCCGGATTTCCAAGATTGAAAGGTCCCACGTGTTCTCCTTCCATGAGGCGGATTAGACCCTCCACCTATACCAACATAAACATCACATTAATACACAAATATTGAGCTAGATTCTGAACGCACACCAACAATCTCACAGCATGCTGATCTAGATCATAACCCAAGTAATTGACGAAAATATTAATATTTAATTACTTGCAGTACCCGTGTCATTTAACAGCTCTGCGAATTCAGCCTACAACGACACTCTCACTTATATTTATTTCTTTATTTAGGCTTTATACTCCATTGTTTTCAGTGTTGAGTTTGTGAATTTTTTTTATTGAGTAAACTGCAATAATAAGAGCTGGCCCACCGGGGCCTTCCAACTCTTTTGCAGTCACATGCAAATGCTTCTTAGCGAAATAAGCCACGGAAAACATCACACACGAGTACGCACAATGAACGAGTCATTCAAACAAACGGATGAACCTTGTCATTTACTAAAGGAAAGGAACCTTTTCAGAAATCCATGAATTGCTTCTGTTAAATTTGCAGCATGCACATGGGGAGAAGTTATTTTAAAGTTCCTACCAAATAAATGACCAAAGCTACCAATAATCCAAATTCAACCCTGTGCAACAAGCATCATAATATACAGATTGGGGCAGAGGAGGATATGTTAAACATTCTCAGCTAAAGAACGAAGATATATGATAATTCATCATAAACAAAATGCAGGCCAGTGGCAAGTAGTAGTACGTGTGGCAAGAACGATATTCACTTACCAAATCAGAGACATACTGGAAACTCCTTGTCTGCTTCCCATCCCCATAAACAGTCAAAGGCTCCTTTCTTAGTGCCTGCATTAAAATCACCAAATACAGACAATTATTACACAAATAAAGCCAAGAAAACAACCTGTTTTTTCAAATTCAAATAAAAAAAAAAACAAAAGGCCAACCTGAGCAACGAAGTTACTGACAACACGACCATCATCTAAACACATTCGCGGCCCGTAGGTGTTAAAGATTCTAGCAATTCTAACCTGAAAAAAAAAAAAACGTAAGATAGGAGCACCGTTTGATTTTCACAAGTTGAAAAGGCCATCAAATCAAGTAAGGCTGAACTGAACCCAACAGCTGAATTAAATAGCAACGAAAAATGATGAGAGACGGAAAAGTTTAGTTTGGTCGGTAGAAAATGACCTCGACGCCGGCACCTCGGTGGTAGTCCATGGTCAACGTCTCAGCCGTACGCTTACCCTCGTCGTAACAGCTCCGGACACCTGTCACACGTCAAAGCACGCTCATAAAAATCATAAAACCATCCATCACAATTCACAACGGTAAACTAGCCCTTGTTTTTTACCCCTCTTTAAGTACCAAAATTAATAAAATAATTAATTAAAGTATTGAGCGTTGGGGTTCCCCTCCCTCCTCCTTCCATTGTTCCTACAAGTACTACCACAGTTCCACTGCCAACTACCCGCCATTTTCTTTCACTTTTCTACGACCCGGGTTTTTACTTTTCACGTTTAACCGCTCCTCTGTTCTACAATGAAATAAAATGGCCATCTACGCCACCACGACAACAACAACAAATATCTACCCTTCATTTGTGGACCCGAGTAAAACGGGTTCCTCGATGGCGAGACCCTGGAATTCTTAGTACGTGGTCCTTTACCTCTGTTCCACGTGTCTAAGTAAGTTAAGGAAAAAGAAATCCCATAAAAGAAATTCCACAGGGAGTGTGCGGCAAGAGCAAGGCGTATCTCTGACAATTCTAATTCTATTATGTCATATTCTAATTGTAATCTAAAAACAAGGCCCGGGCCTAGATACCCAGGCCCAGGAAGAGCGGTGACCGGAGAAGAGTAGAACGTGAGAGAAGAATGTTGTTACTGGTACTAACCAATCGGATTGACGTTGCCCCAGTAAGTCTCCTTCTGAGGGTGCTGCAGAGGATCTCCATAAACCTCACTGGTACTGGTCAACAAGAACCTCGCACCCACTCTCTTAGCAAGCCCAAGCATGTTCAAGGTCCCCACCACATTGGTCTTGTAGACACAATTAAGGACTCCAATTTCCCGTAACAATCGACAGATCCTGAAAACATAAATGCTAAAACAAAAAATAAAATAAAATAAAAAAAGGATATGATAGTCTTGACGGGGTTGAACTTGTAATGGACAGGGGAAGCAGGGCAAGCGAGATGGTAGATCTGATCCACCTCCAGCAGCAGAGGCTCCACGACGTCGTGCCGGATGAGCTCGAATCTAGGGTTCCCAAAGTGGTGCATCACGTTCTCCTTCCTCCCAGTGAAGAAATTGTCCACCACGATCACACTGTCCCCTCGAGCAATCAACCGATCCACCAGGTGCGATCCTACGAACCCCGCGCCACCTGTCACGACGATCCGGAGTCCCTTCCGTTTAATCCCTAGAGGCACCTTCCCCACCGAATGCACCGCCGCCGCGACGCGGTGGTACGCCGGAAGCTTGGGCTCGAGCACGCGCTCGCGCTCGAAGTAGGAGATCGGGAGCGGGTCATAGGGGACGGTGGGAGAGGAGTTGGAAGAGGAGGGGACGAGTGTGAAGAAGACGGTGGCGATGACGACGCCGAGGAGGACAAAGAGGAGTCGCTGCTCACGGAGCATGTAGTGAATCGGGCGAGTGACGGAGAGCCAGGGCTTGTTGGGCTTGGGCGAGTAGGCGTCGTGGACGGGCTGGGCCTCATGCCCTCTGAAAATCAGTTCTGAGCCCATTCCTGCTTTGTTCTGAATGAATTCTGAAACCTGCTCCTTCTAATCCGAGAGAAAGAAGAAGGAGAGGGTCTCTGTTTCGGGGTTGGAGGAGAAAATGGAAACGGAAATGTGGAACGGAGCGAGTTGGGGTTGGAAAGAGACCACCGCGACTGAGTCGCCGGGAGGGAATGAGATGCGGGTGAAGTCAATTGTGGGTGAAGAAGGTGGGTTTTTTGGTATTTAAAGAGCGTACGTTGAAGTTGGAAAGGGTTTGGGCGCAATGACGGAAGTACCCTCCTCTCCCTTGGGTGCGTGGTCAAGGTTGGGTAAGATTTGGGTCCCGGGATTTTCAGAATTTGGTAAATTAAGTTTGGAGTGATGAAAATGGCAACAACTGGCCAAGCTGTCAATTAAGGGATTTTTAACCATTAATATGCCCTAAATGGGGAACGCTAGTGCTAACTTTTAATTCAGGATTGGGATTTTTTTTGCTCTCAATAGCTACCTCGCTTTCAATGGTAATTGCCATTTGCAACGAAAGCATGCCACTGGCGTCAAATCCTCAAAATAATCTTTTCATCTTTAGTCATACGTTAATTGTCTGCCGCCACCGCTGATGTCACTAAAAACACATCTCACCTCACCACCCCCAAATCAACTTAAACAAATAATAATTTAGCCCCCAAAACCAAAAATACACCCATAATTACCTCAATCATTTATATAAAATATAGAAATTTAAAAGCAAATGTAATGTAATACTATGATAACAATATGTGGGGGTAAATGACGCTTAGCGGGTTATGTATCACCATCATTTCTAGTTGGTTACACACTATTATTTAAACTACAATTTGTAGTACTTTTTTTGGTGAGAACACTTCCAACGATTTCCCTTCGTTTTTTTTGCTATGTCCATGATTAATTTCTGAGTTCAGCAGAATCACGTTGCGTGATAAATGTTCCAGTTCTGCGATGATAGGATTTTAATTGGGCACAGACACTTGCAAAAAATGCAACAGTCGTTTTTACAGAGACGAAGCTGAACGTTGACCAGATATAGAAACTCTAACGTACAGGCTACAACTTATTTATCACTTTATATACATATATATAGCTTTCTATTTTCTAATTATACCATTTAAATTCATGAAATTAACTCACTGCCATTCCACGAATAGATTATGTCCTCTCATATATTCTCTTCTTACTTTGCAACAACATATCATTATCTTAAAGTTGTAAAAGAAAGTCCTACTCTTTATCGTTTTATAGTAAGTAAATAAAAATACTATTTTATTTAGAAGAGTCAGAATAAGTTTTCTCCAAAATCAACAAAATAAAATTGCGGACTACGAATAAATGCGTTTTGTTTTCTCTCTCGGGAATAGTTGCAATGACAACAACCTGATTAAGCCAAGTTTACGTTTTTGTTCCGGCTGGAATATTGGTAGCATCAAAAGATATGGCAAAAATAAATCTGTTCGCGGAATTTGATAGTTAATATATAAGTATTTATTATTTACACATAATAGATATTGTAATATTTGTTTTTAAACGAATCGGTATGATATCATATTATTTGTTATTATTTGTTATTCGAAAAAAAATTAAAATTAAAACTAAAATTTTATTTATATTTTATTTGATTAAATTTAATGAAAATTAAAATTTAGTTTATATTTAATTTAATTTATATTATATTTTATTATTTATAATTTTATTTAATAAATTTATAAAATATTTTTTTTTTACATATTAGTGGGTATGCAAGTATATATGAATATTCATGTGTTTTAAATAAACCTGTAAATATATTTTTAATGAGTACTCGATAGATAAATAAATAGATAACAGATAAATTTTGTTTATAAATAATAAGTATGTTCTATCAGCATTGTGATAAAGTATTTATTATTTACGCATAATGAATAATAATATTTTAATATTTATTTTTAAACAAATTGGATGTGATATCATATTATTTTTTATTTTTATTATTTTAAAAAAATTAATTTATATTTTATTAAGTTAAATTTAATTAAAATTAAAATTTTATTTAATTAAATTTAATTAAAATTAAAATTTAGTTTATATTTAATTTAATTTAATATATATTTTATTTAAAAAATTCATAAAATATATATTTTTTAAAAATATTTACGGATAAGCATATATTTATAAAGTATATATTTTTTTAAATGAATACTCAACTGATAAATGAAAGGATAAAGATAAATTGTTTCTTACAAGTAAAGTACTAAGTATGTATTATCTGGATCCGATTCAACCCATTATCATACCTAATTCATGATGATGACTTGGTGAAGTTCTTTCTTACTTATTGATTAGTGCAAACTACAATAAGAAACAGATTTGACAAAGTCTAAAGAAATTTATATAATTCTAAACCAACAGAATGGTGTCCTAAACTGGGTACCATTTCGTGGCTGCTGACCCTTCACACCGTATGCACATGTTATTTGGAAGATTGACAATTGACCTGATATGTTAACAACGAAAGATATGATAACACGCTAATTAGAATACCTTTTTAATAAATTTATTTTCTAATTCTAATACTACTATGTGGCATTTTAAATTACCTTTTCAAAATTTTACGTTTACTAAAATCAAACTTCTTTCCATATAATAAATTTCAATGTGCATAGAAAGGGTCAAACAAACTAATGTACATCGTGGGCCACCGTCGTAGGTTAACAAAACCCGTCACAATACAACGTTTTATTTTATTTCCCTTTTCCTCGTCAAATAATTTTATGGGATACCACGACAAAAGAGAAAACGCATTCTCTAGAGTGACTGGTTACCCATTTCCGATAACACGAGTTAAAAAAAATTGATGGTTTTTGTTTATGCATATACATGAGTTGAGGTAACATTTTGTTGATTTTAGTCATTTTTCTCTTTGATTCAGTCACGACAAGAAGTTGATTGGTTTATAAGAAAGAAGATTGTTATAAATGGACAATAACTTGACATGCAAAACAAAATGTTTCGCTTTATGACTTGTAAAAAGCTTTGGAAAACTAATTGGATTGTGTTAGCCTCAATTAAAGGTTTGGCGTAATAATTTGATATGCTTCTGAAGAAGGGAAGAGAATTCGGAAATTAATTAGGATGAACTTTATTTATTGTAAACACCTAACACTCACTACTTTAGAGCAATAGGTTTTGGTGAGATTGTACTACTGGTGTTTGTTGGCAATCATGTGTCTATTTCCACTTGAAATCCATTCTTTCTCATTTGCCAAAGTGCCATTCCTTTTTCCTTATCCAACTTTCATTTCTTGCCCCAGGAATTGATTAAACTTGACGGAAGGAGTATTATAATGTCAATTTTTCTCACCCTTTTACTTCTTATCTAATTAGTGAAGGTCTAAAATAATGGTTACATAGTTTAGATTGTACAACATTTTTTTATTTATTGACTAAAGGATTGTAAAGTAATTAAGGATAGTTTAGAAAAAGTGAGTTAATATAACACACAGCTTAAAATAAATCCCATAAAAGACAACGGAATTTCTCAAAAAGCATTGTATGCAAGAATAAATATCACACTTTTTTTCATCATATCTATATATTTACGGCTTAAATATGTTGTTGGTCTCTTAACTTTCAGTGAATTTTGGAATTAGTCCATTTTGAAACTTTGAATCAATTTAGTCCTTCATCTTTCAAAATACGTAGATTTAGTCCTTTTAATCAAAATTTGTTAGGTTTATTTGATGTTTCGTATGCATTTCATGATTGTATTTGAGTTGTTTATGTTAGAAATATTTTATTATAATTTAAAAAATAATTAATTAAAATAAAAATTCTACTGTTACTTATGTTTTTATAGACCTTTAATTTATGGGTTAATGGTTTTTATGGCTAACGGCTATATTCTTATTACTATTTACTTCTTTGTTTCCATTTTCTACCTATAAATACCACCTAGGTGCATGGAGAAAGACAAAACAACAAAGACAACAAACATTAAAGTTTTCTTTGAAATGTTCTTCTTTTCTTCTCTACATTATCTTTAAGACAGTGGTGTTCATAAGGTTCGAAGATCCTTCGCTGCACTCGATCGATCTGACGGGTTGTTGTATCTTGGGAGAGAAACACAAATGATTTGAAACACATATGATTGTGGGCGTTTTCTCTCTAAGGATAGGGCTATACGTGCCTCAACCTAGGATATTTCTACTCCTTTCCTTGTTTATTTTTATTTATTATTGTTATTATAATTATTGATCTCTTATTAATATTCATTGATTTATATATATGTTTTAGTATTACTATTGATTTAATAATTATTATTATATCATTTTATATTTGTATTATTATTAGTATTATTTGAGTAATCATTTTCTAACATTCTTAGAGAGAAAAGTGTATTATCTTGTTATTATTATTTTTTTTATTAGAAATAATATAGAGTTGAAGACTGAAAACACATTTTATGAACTAATGTGTTTCTTATGGTTATAATTAAATCAGTTTCAACTAAGCCTAAAACTTGATGTGTATAATTGTTTCTATTTCTATTGGTAACAATAAATGAAATTATGGATAAATGATATTCCTGCTCATTGAATAATTTTTTTGTGATGTCTATAGCTAATGTTTTTGTTGTTATATTAATTTATGGTTTAATATTGTCTACTCTTACCATTGATAAAGTTGTTCCATATCATGAATATATTTTAATTGTTTTGTATGAAAAAAATTATAAAATAATTTGTCATACTAAAACTATTATATTGTTATGGAAAACACTTGAACTAAACTTAGCATTCACAAAGAAAAAAAAAATAGTTTGATATTTATATGAAAAAAATAATAATAAATATAACATTTATCAAATTTATGAATTCAAAATTATTGTTTATGACATGAAATTAAAATGAATTATTTTAATTGATATCATGTTTAAGATCATGTAAGTGCTAATGAAAGAAAGAAAAAAAATGCTTTGATATGGTAAATGTTATTTTACAAGTTCTAGCTTGCCTAATATTATATTAGTGAAATTTTATATCTTGCTTACCATATTTTGAACACAAAAGATTGTGATAAAACTTGTTATGAGTTATGAAAGACAAAAAGAACCACATTTATAATATTTCAAAGTGTAGGGGTGTCTTGCAATGGTTAGCATACATGTTAATAATAAAAAATCTTGGTTATATATTATAAAGTGAATGAATATATATCTCACTGTTTTGCCATCTAATGTAATATTATTTGTGTTTTTTCTAGTTATGACAATATGTTCAATTTCTTGAGATTATTGAATGATATATATTAATGTAAATTGGATACTGATTTTGGTGACACAAAATCACCTATTGGTTATGGTTATGTTTTAACCTTGGATGGAGGTGAACTATCATGAAAATATATTAAAAAATTGTTGTCATGATTTACCATGCAAGCATAAATTATTCCTTTTTCTAATGCATCCTGACAATTAAATTGTTATATTTAAAGTTTTTAGTAAAAATGTCAATGAAATTGACATATGAGAATGAGAGACAAATATATTAGAAACTAAATTACTCATGGTACTGTCTCTCTTGACTTTGTCAGGTCGGAAAGAAATATTGCAGATCTGCTTATCAAATGGTTGATGCATCAACAACAAGTATTTGAGTTGTCGAGGGGAATGAGACTATAACCCATAAATTAGTTGCAACAATGGACACTCATCTCCACATGAATGGCGATCCCATGGAATGGAGTTCAATGGGTAACAACAAAGTTGTTGTTGACTAAAGTACACCAAATAATTTGATTAAATTTTATGTCTCATTCCTATGGCGAGGTGTACTATAAATTGTGACAATAATAAGGTTGAGGTATGTGCATTATCATGCTTATTTTATATAATACCTCTTAATAAACCCAATGGTTGAGGTATGTGCATTATTATGCTTATTTTATAAAATACTTCTTAATAAACCCAATGTCAATTATTGTAGGGGTGTGAGTCACAAACCACCCTTTGAGGGTTTACCTAGTAAGTGTGATGGTGGGGCCGCCATTGTGAGACATGGGCAAGTCTCTAAGTGACACTCATGAAACAAGATACTTGCACAAGACCGTAACGTGCACCCACTGATTAGAACCTATAATGAACACCGATATTGTATGTGTTATTTACTAAAACCTGGTCATAAGGGATGTAGTTCAAGACAATCAAGTTTCTGCATTTTCTCGGGTGGAAGTTTATAAGCACTAGGTGTAAGGGTCAAATCCGGAAGGTTCCTTACACTTAACTACAATATTTTGTTTTAAAAGATAATATATTTTGTTTTATTTTTATTTTTAAATTATGTGGGGGATTGTTAGAAATATTTTATTATAATTTAAGAAATAAATAATTAAAATAAAAATTCTACTGTTACTTATGTTTTTATAGACCTTTAATTTATGGGTTAATGGTTTTTATGGCTAACGGCTATATTCTTATTACTATTTACTTCTTTGTCTCCATTTTCTACCTATAAATACCACCTAGGTGCATGGGGAAAGATAGAACAACAAAGACAACAAACATTAAAGTTTTCTCTGAAATGTTCTTCTTTTCTTCTCTATATTATCTTTAAGACAGTGGTGTTCATAAGGTTCGGAGATCCTTCGCTGCACTCAATCGATTTGACGGGTTGTTGTATCTTGGGAGATAAAGACAAATGATTTGAAACACATATGACTGTGTATTTGTTTAGCCCTGTGCAGTAAGGGCGTTTTCTCTCTAAGGATAGTGTTATGCGTGTCTCAACCCAGGATATTTCTACTCCTTTCCTTGTTTATTTTTATTTATTATTTTTATTATAATTATTGATCTCTTATTAATATTCATTGATTTATATATATGTTTTAGTATTACTATTGATTTAATAATTATTATTATATCATTTTATATTTGTATTATTATTAGTATTATTTGAGTAATCATTTTCTAACAGTTTATACCGTTTGACACATTTTCGCTTTAATGTTAAGTCAAATACTATTATGAAACACGCTTGAAATGTCAAATAAACTTAACAAAATCTAATTAAAAGGACTAAATCCACATATTTCAAAAGATGAAGGACTAAATTGATCCAAAGTTTCGAAATGGCCTAATTCCAAAATTCACTGAAAGTTCAGAGACAAAAACATATTTAACCCAATGTTCACTACATATGATATGAAACACTTTAAATGTTTAAATATTTTGTAGTTGCAATGTTATAAATATAGTATTTGTTGTTCAAAATATTCAAATTCAATATACATAAGAAAATTCTATATAGAATATGTTCTTAAATAAATTTAATTTTAAAATTTTAATAATATTAATTTAAAATTTTTTAAAAAAATATTTTGATTTCAATATTTTCCGCTTATTATAAAAAAAAATCTATTTCATTTAAGCGTGTATTTAACATAATATAACATTTAATACTGATAAAGAAAATATTGGTAATGTTATTTCTCTCGGTTCCTTTTTCTCTTTGTTCTTTCTCCCAAGAGTTTATTCTTTCCATCCTCTCTAGTATCATCTATCCGTACCTCTTATCTTTCACAATATAATCACACCTCATAGTTGAAAAGTTAGGAAGCATATCTACCTGGTCAAATTTTAAACCGAGTAAGTTTCTATTTACTCTATAAATTCTTCATTCTCTTAATTTTCTTATGATTTTATCATCAATCTTAGATAAATAGAGTAAAAATGTATAATAATTAATTTGATTACTTATGAATTTAATATGATCGTAAGCATGAATACTTTGACACCATTTGGAAGGTGACCACGTGTCAGTCTAAACCCTTTTGTCCCTATCAAGCTCTCTTTTCTTTGACGACACAACACCACATCGAGCCTTATTTTACTACCACTACAAGCGTCCTCCTCCTTCTCCAACACATTTAGCTACCACAATCCCTCGACCTCTTCCTTCCACTTCAACCCATGTGACATCAAAGACATATACTATCTTGCCTCCTCCTTCCCCAAAACTCCTCTCCCCCTACGACAGTTCAACCTTAGAAAGTTATCCCTTCTTCTTTTCCCCTTCAATCACACTCGCTCTACCCACTCCAACTCCACTTGAATTTGAACTACCATTTATGCTATCAATATCATCTCAAGGACAAATCCCAAGTGGTTTCCCACAAAGTGCATTGCCTAAAAGTGAATCTTTATCAATGTTTGCAAATTTCTAGGAATAAAACCACTTAACGTGTTATAAGAGACATTAAACTAAGCCAATTGACCGAGTTCATCCAAATCCTATCGAAAATGGATAGAAAAACTCGTTGGAAGGTATTGAACCAAATGGGGCCAATCATGTCGGAGAGAAGTGATAGAACTTCATCAATAGGTTGTGGAGAGCAACACAGGCAACAACGACGGTGGGGAAGGTGTCGAAAAGGGACTTGATGCAGAGATTGAGGGTGTGGAGATTGGGGAGCTCTAGTAATACACTGGCGAAAAGATCTCTAGAGAGAACAATAGGGGAGCTCCACCACGATGCATTGGCAACATCGCATTGGATGCCAGATCAGACATAGGGCAAAGGGAAATTGGTGTACCAGAGTAGCATACACCTTCTTCCAAACAATATAATAATGTTGTTTCACTACATCGGTATGACACGACAATTGTAAGGATATGGCTCAAGGTGGGGATATGTTGTTGGAGAATAGGGGATTTGAGAGGGAGAATAGGGATTCAAATGACATATGGTCACCTTCAAATTAGTTTCAACACCAATTTAATGGAAGGAACCACATTGGCTCCTTTTAAATGAAATGGGAACTGAATTAAGGAGAAAAAAAATTGAGGGATCACATTGAATAAACCCCACAAATATTGGGACCAAAAGACCTACTAAGCAAAATATTTATATTTGATTGATTTGTGATTTTATTTGAATGGATTAATTGTCATACAATGCTTATTAAGATTTATTGAATTTATATGAACTTGTGGTCATATATATGGGATGATGTGTGAATTGTTGATTGATTTGTGTATTAAGTATTGACACCTATATGACAATAGATATCCAATTACACATCATGACATATGTAGATGTGCGACTTGGGCTAAAATGAATTTACCATGATTTCATGATTTGTTGGTTTGCTTGTAAATCCACATCTTGGATTGCATCAAATGTTATTCTCTAGTAGGACATACTTAATAGGTGTCTTCAGAAAGGCTTCAATTAATATTTCGCTTGTTGAATATCCATGTTTGGTCTATACGATTCTTATATGGTGTGTTTGATTGAAATCTGATTATTTATGAATTGTTAACAATGATATTTTTGGAATTTTTTACTATAATGGTCTAGGGAGATTGACCACCTATAAGGTATGAGTTGCTCATATAAGAGATGAAACCATACCAAACATAAACCTTAAGGCTTAATGTTTGCGAGTCTTGTTTTTCTTATACACCATTCAATTTTCTCATTTCTATGTCTCCTTCACAAGAGTTAGGTTTTACCACAAGGTTCTACCACAATAAGACACACTTGTCCCACCCATTTATCTTAACACACTTCTATTAACCCTAATTGCGGTTGGATCTTACCACAATGGTACATACTTGTCTCCACCCGAGTCGCCCACCAAGACACATCATTGGCTCTAAATTAAGGAGATTGACCACCTCTGAGGTATGAGTTGCCCATATAAGAGACCATGACACCATATTCAACATAAAACCTTAAGGATTAATGTTTGTGGGTTTTGTTTTTCTTATATACCACTTGACTTTTTCATTTTTACCCAATGTTAGACTTCTAACTCATATTTGAATTCCTAACGATCACCCTTACAAGTGTGAGTTTAGTTTTATCATTGGTTTCTACCGTAATAGAACAAACTTGTCCTACCCATTTATTTAAACACACTTTCATTGATCCTAATTATGGTTGGGTCTTATATCAACAAACATACTTGTCTCTATCAAGCTGGATATCATGAGAAATCATAGATTTTGACGTCCTTGTTGAAAGTCTTTTTACTGGAATAGACAAGGAAGGTTGACCACCTCTAAGGTATGAGTTACATATATAATAGACCTAACACCATATCTATTATAAAACATTAAGGTTTAATGTTTGTGGGTCTAGTTTTTTATATATTTCACACAATTCTCATTTTTAAATAATGTGAAACTTTCAATTCATATTTAGATTTCTAACTTTTTTTTTTTTTTAACATTCTCTTATACTTATTTATGTTGTAAAATGTGATAACTAGATTATGTTTATGAGCAAATATATGTACAATTGTAAAAATAAAAATGTTTGGAAGATAATAAAAAATATAATTTTTTACTTTATTTTTATCTTTGTATAAATATTTGTATATGTGTATATTTTTTATGTATTTTAGATTGTATTATTTATTTTTATAAAAATTGTATACAAGCATTTCATGGTTTTATAGTATAGATGATAATTTAATTTTTGCTGATAAAAAAAGGCAATATCAATATGTTTTTTTGACATTTTTATTTATAACTTTTTTGTATTTAAAAGCGTGTATATATCTCCTTTTTGTTTATTTATTTAGTAGAAGAATATCCATATTACAAAATAATATACTTAAAAGGAGTAAAATGTAATATGGTATATATAGATTTTCGAATTTTGAAGCCATTCGCATGAATAAAATGTATTATATATCACTTCCGCCAACAAAATTTTAGGCACGTGAGTAAAGACCAAATTTTGATTGCAACTTTACTCTTTATTAGTTTAATCCATTGCTTTAGTTTTACTTATATTTTTCAAGATTTCAATATCTATATTTTGAATGCATTATTTTAATTCAATAATTAATCTTTTACATGTTAATTTCACTCGATTGAATGTAAAACTGAATATGTTTATTTTAAGTATCATCAAGAGACATTTTAATTAATTAAAATAAAAAAAAAATGTACTTATACAAAACAATTATAACATGTGTGTGTGTTTTTCACGCCAAAACTTACTTTGCGTGATAAGCTACCATAAGTGAGTAACATGCATTTCCTCCAATGAACGTAAACATATCCTCGGTTCTTATTTCAGCCATTGCCATCACATAACAAACATGTGTAATTTGTGAGTATTTATAAAAATTGATTTTGAATGAAAGTAGTTTTAGGTCATTTTTTTTTTAAATTGGAATTATTTATATTTAGATATTTTTATTTTAAAAATAAGTATTGGTTTGAAGTTTGACGGTATGTGGCATTAACTAATTAATTAACTAAGTGTTTCTGGTCTATTTTATTTACTTGAAAAACAAACTAAACTAACTACTCATATCCAATAATATCTCACACTTAACCTTTGATGCCACATTTTTCAACATATGTCAACAATACATACACCTATTTTATCATTATCATATATGAATGAAATTCGAAATTTAGTTTAAGGTTTATTCATAAATTATTCATTTTTGATCTGTTATTTATTTGTGCAAGCTTATTAATTTCAATTTTTCATTTAAATTTATTATTTGAGTTAGGGGACTTCAAATTTGAAATTTTCGACTTCAAATATAAGAGTAACTGATTTATTTATTTATTTATATATAGAGAGAATGAATGAATGAAAATGTACTGAAATTTGTTAATTGAAATATTAGTTTACTTTTTGAAAGTTTATGTTCTAATAATTAATATTGAGTTGTATATATATTTGTTCACATTATTAGTTTTATTTTTTGTATATGAATTGTTTTTGAAAAAAATAATCATAGATATCTTTTATTAGTAAATTAGTAATAAAATACATTTTAAATATATCGATAAAGTTAAGATATTTTTATTATATAATCTACATGAAATTGTAATCTCTTATACATTTTGTTAAGTATAAATGACTTCTAACCTTAATTTTTTTACTCTTTTTATCAAGTATTAATGGTCTTTTATCCTAATAAATTTAATGTTAGAAACTTTCATTTACATATAATATATTTATAGGTTAAATATGTTTTTGGTTCCTTAACTTTCAGTGAATTTTGAAATTAGTCAATTTCGAAACTTTGAACCAATTTAGTCTTTCATCTTTCAAAATACGTGAATTTAGTTTTTTTAATCAGATTCTAGTAGGTTTATTTGATGCTTCGTACATATTTCAAGATTGTATTTGAGTTATCTATACTGTTTGACACATTTTTTTCTTAATGTTAAGTCAAATACTATTATGAAACGTGCTTGAAATGTCAAATAAATTTAACAAAATTTGATTAAAAGGACTAAATCCACGCATTTCGAAAGATAAAGGACTAAATTGGTCAAAAATTTCGAAATAGACTAATTCCAAAATTCACTGAAAGTTAAGGGACCAAAAATATATTTAACCCTATATTTATCTATCTAACTCGGTGTATAGTTAGAATATAGATATCAATCAAACTTCGACTTAATACTTACACAACAAATCAATAATTTAATATTAATACCTTCATAGTTATCCACTCATGCATACACTTATCACAAGAATATCATTATGAATATTACTTTCCAACATCATCATATATATTTATTCTCAACACCTCATGTATATAATAATATACTAATTAGTCAGACTTTGTGATTACATAACCAACTTTTAAATCAAAATACATCATTTATATAAAGATAACAAAACTCATACTCAATTTAAACAACTACTCAAGGATACTTAATCTTAAAATTGAGTAATAAGAATAAAAAAATCTGAAAATTGAGTTATTAACTTGAGAGAAATGTTGGTTGATTTATGAGTGTGTCGCTTGAATGAAAACTCACATAACTTTAGTGGATGTCCTCTCACCTAAACAATATAACATATCATTTAATTGTCCTTTTAGCACTTGATCAATATTTCACGAAGGGATGGTTCATATGGCATTTTCCTTACTTAAGTAATCAATTAACATTTAGAGTGTCCAAGCTTCCGGTGAAGAGATGATTGACATTGCATTTCATTACTCATTCTTCATACCATCACTTAAGCAATTTGACTTGAGCAACACCCTACTAAGTTTCATAATCCACTTATAAGTCATGCATTTTCATCACGATGTGATGATATTCTAAAGAAGAGAAAATTACTTTGACATCTCTCTCACTCAAATTTCAAGTCATAGTTAGAGCAATATTTTTTATTGGTTGAATGACTGGAAGAAAGTTTGAACAACTTGATGGGCACTCAAGTAATTGTGTGATGCACTTATTGTAGACATTGGCGTGCAAAACTATTTCAAGGATTTAGTATTTTGATTATTGTAAATATCGTCAAGCAATTGTAGATGGCATCAAACAGTAGATCATTTGATGACCATGTTTTTTGTTGTTTGATAAACTAATAATCTTTCTACACGATGATCATGTCTTTTTGTTATTTGATAAACTAATAATCTTTCTACACTCTAGTATATTAGTTAGTTATCATTACATACTTTTAACTTACTTGTAATCATTTTCTAGCTATACATAAGGGTATATTGTTATTCTTGCGTAAAAGTTACAAAAATAAATGTTGCATGTAATAACATTAATTGCAGAATATGAGATGATTATTTGTTCTTATCTTACTTTACATGTTTTATTCTATGTTTCTCGTTGATTTGATTAGCGATAAATATTGCACAATTTGTATTATTTTTAGCTCATTTTAGCACCTATAATAAAAACACTCCTCCGATATGCAAGTAATAGTAAGTGTGCAAATTGTGCAACCAATTTTCAAGTCTCATTCAACCATGCATGTTCATTATAACATCTTTAAACATCTAACTACACCTATTATTGCAACCCAATTCACAACTTTATTTATAAATAAAAATATGGTTCATTAATGCTCAAATTAACCAAAAACAACAAAGTGCAATAACTGGAATTGAAACTAAAAAATCAATAATAAGTCATCCAACATTTAATGCACAACTTTAAATAGCTCTAGGAAATTTGAAACGATATTTTAGTATAGTTTAACTCTCCCTACTTGATAGTTGCTTGCCTGCCAAGTAACAACAACTCTAAATGGAAAGGAAGCTATATATGTTTCAAAATCAGTAGAAACTCCAAGTAACTCGAACTAGACAAACAACACACTGATTAGAAAATAGACCAACTTAGAGAAAACATTGTTAACAATGTGAAACCCTACGATACTCACAAATAGAACTAAAAAGAACAAGGTAAGTCAATTAAAATTGGATCGGATTGCTTTAGATCTAGTCACCTCTTAACTAATTTAACATGGTAAAAGAAAAAGGATAATATCAAAGACTCTTATGTATAACACCTAACTCTTATAAAAAGAATACGTTTGTATGTCATCATATTTTAATTAATAATTAATTATTTAAATAGAATTCAAGTGTCTCACCAATGGACAGAGACATATAAGCATTGTATAACTTTTACATGCATTAGTCATCATGTTCTAATAAAAAAAAAAATCACATTTACTCCAGAATCAAAACCAGCCTTACGAAATTACATTCGCATTTGACCAAAAGCATAAACACTAAAAACATATTTTTGTAATCGTTTAAAAAATTCTTTAGATTTAAAATTACTAACATTATAAAGGTTGTTCTTAATATAATTATGTGACCTGAGAAAAAATGGGAAAAAAAAAATCTGTGAGTGCCGCGTGCACGTCGCATGCTTCCTAAGCAATCTTAATGTTATTGTTAGTTGTTGACCTGCATTTCATATTACATGTGAATGTGAATGTGAATTTGGTGCTCAAAAAGTGGCCACGTTTTTTTTGTACCTTTTCTACGCCACCTTGTTCCATCATTGCACGGAATCGCAACCAACATACAAATATACAATATTCAAATTTCTTCCAACACCTTTGCTTCGCTTCGCCTTCAAATTCAGATTTTTATGTTCAAATTCAGATTAACATGAAATTCGAAATATTAAATAAATGAAACATTTATTGGAATTAAAATATAAAAAAAATTATTATGGGGCATTATTAATGAATCGAAGCTTGTTAATAAATAGGGTGTCACAGTCACCTGGTCCATTTTTGTTCTTATGGGAGGGACCTGCATGGAAATAAAAAAAAAGTGGTATGATCCGGGAAAGGCTCTATCTGGTGATGATGCTAATATGCTATCACTCCCCGCACTCTACCAAAGGAATTTCAATTAAAAAATAAATTAAACTGTGTTTATTAACTTTTAGCTAAGTTAAAAAAAAAATATTTTTTTTTCCATAAAATTATATTGATATTGGTATTATCGTTAGATTTAAATTTTAAAAAATGAATACTTAAGAATTACAATATTATGTTAATAAATCAAGTTGAATCTTATATTAAATAAAATTCAAAAAAGTACAATTAGACTTAAATATTCAAGGAAAGACACAAGAAACTCGTCTGAATCTGTTACTAAGTCTAACCACGAACATAAAATTTGTTCTTTGTAACGAAAATGTGATCCGTGATTGTAGGATGCAACAATGAAGTTCAACGTGGGTTTGACTTTGGCTAACACACAAGTAAAGAAACGGCCAAAAAATATACATTTATATATTATCTCTGTTTAAATATATATATTCGTTTTCATATAATTATTTTCAATTTTTAATATTTATTTTGAGATATACAAATATAATTTATTTTTACAATTTTAAGAACTTATTTTGAAATACCACATATTTTTAACATTATGTTAAAACATTAATTTGTATTATTTGAAACGATCAATGATTTGTTTCAATACGTACTAATAAAGTAGAAATAATTGTTTTTAATCCTAAAGAGATAACCTCGTCGCTGATCATGCTTTTGAATTTCTTATCAAATACTTCATTTTAATCCTTAAATTATTATATATATATATATATATTTTTTTTCAATCTTGTATGAATAATTACAGTAGTGAAATTTGAACAGAAATCTGTTATACATGATTCAAACTCTCCTCCGCTAAGTATATATTAATATTTACAGATTATATGTACTATTTTTTATTTTCTTCTTTTTCCTTTCATTAAAAAAATTTGTGAAAAGATAAAGACAGAAAGTAGGAACTATTAAAATACTATCGAAATATGATAATGAATTTCAAATTCTAATAATCCGTTAAAGATTTATGATTATATTTGTTTTTGGAATAACGTTTTCATTGTTTTTGGGCATGACTGGTGAAAAGCTTAACTGATTGGAAAGTTGTTCAGAGTTTTTGTTATTTATATACAAAATTACGAAACGATAATTTATTTCATTAAAATTGGAATCTTAAAGTGTATTAGAAAAGGGGAACTAATGAATAAGCTTACCAATAAGTAAAGATATAAATGAAAGGGGTTGATTATAATTGTGTTGCTCTATTTTACAGCAAATTAAGTTTTCTTGTTTAGTTTATTATTTCTTGGTTATTCGTAAATTTGGTCGTTAGGATTTTTATTATTTTACTTTTAACTAATTATAATTTTGTATTGGAAGAATTTTTTTATAGTATTTTTTGCACATTAAGAAAGGGTATCATTTGAAGACAATTATTGCAATATCCTAAATTTATAGTTTCAAAATATTATAAAATATATAGTTATTTTCTTAGTTGTAATGTATATATATATATATATATATATATATATATATATATATATATATATATATATATATATATATATATATATATTAAAATAAATAAATACATAATCAAAGTAAAATATATAATTTAAAAATATCTCAAAGAATCAATAAGTTCTCTTAAACTTCAATCTATAAAATTAATTTTTTTTTAACATCAAAACATGATTATAGTATAATCATAAAATACAAACAAACATAAGAGTGAACTAACCATTCAATTAAACCTATAATAGTCAACATTATGATATTATGATATGTATAACTACATATTTAACCTACTCTTCTCCTGAAAATAAATATATATATATATATATATATATATATATATATATATATATATATATAATTAATATGATTGATGGCTACTCAAAGACCGGTTTTAAAGTTTGGATCAAGAGATTTAAACAATTTAAAAAGTTTAAATTTATAATATTTGAATTATTTGTAATTGAATTATTTTCATTACTTAAATAATTTGTTTGGATACAGTAAAATATCTTAAGTTTTAATTTTTCTTTTATTTGGATAAAGTAATTTAATTTTAAACCAAACACAATTTTATCATTAAGCTCGAGTTAGTTCCACCTTCGATCCAAGACAACTCGTATGGACTTTTGCTTGAGCTGACCTCAACATTCGACTCATACTGACACGACTCAGGTTGACTCGACTCGACAATATTAGGATTCGGTTAAATCTTAAACTCAGTCAACTTGGCTCGATATTTAGCCGAACCCGACTCGATACTTAGCTGAACCCGACTCGACTTGACACTCGGCCTGGGCTGGCTAAGCTCAACTATCAGTCGAGGTTGACTCGACTCCACCTTCGCCCAAGTTGACTTGGCTCTACTATGCCTAGGTAGACTAAGCTTGACGTTCAACCCAGGCTAGTCCGGCTCAATCTTCGGTTCAAGATGACTTTGGGTCCGAGCATTTTCTACTTGACCTTTGGCCTAGTCGACTAGGCTCGACCTTTGGTCTAGGCTAACTCGGCTTAACTTTTGGCTAGGTTGACTCAACACCACATTCGACCTAGACCGACTTGATTCAACATTCGGTTCGGGCTGACTCAGCTCAAACTTTGGTTCAAATTGACTCGGCTTGACCATCAGCCCGAGCCTTATGCTTGACCTCCAGCCTAGCCAACTTGGCTCAACCTTCGGTTCAGGCTTACTCAGCTCGACCTTCAACCATAGTCAACTTAGCTCGATTCGACCTTCGGGCTGACTCTGCCCGACATTTGATCTGAGCCGACTCAACTCGAACTTCTCCTTGAGCCGACTCAGCTAAACCTTCGGTTTGCCTAACTCGACTTGACCTTCAGTCTAGGGCCAACACTACTCGACATTAGGCCCGAGTTGACTTAAGTTGGATTTTAAATCGGGCCAACTTTGCTCCACTTTTAACCCAAACTGACTCGGCTTGACTTTCGGCCCAGGCTGACTTGGCTCAAATTTATGTTAGAATCGCGTAGGGGAATATTCGCGTTTGGACAAAACCAATGGGTGGAGTAAATTGGTTTGTTAATAAAATTTGTTCTTTTAAAATTTAACCTGTCTTAAAATCAAAGTCGAATTAATTTTTTTTCCTCTTTTTTAATAATCACAATAAAATAAAGAGAGTGTGGAAGAGAAAATTGTACAAGATATTTTATATTGGTTCAAATCAAAAGACATACGTCTAGTTATTAATCTCTCAAAAAAGGAATTAACTAAACACTAAAAATAAACTAAAATTACAAATTTGAGTAACAACACCTCTCTTGAAGTCATAAGTGATGAAAGACACCTCCCTTAATATCCAGAAGGGATGAACACCTCATGTGAGTCCCACAAAGAATGAAGACACATCTCTTGAATCACACAAGAGATGAACAACTTCACCAGCAATAGTAATAACACTTAATCACTCAAGATTCCACTACCCACACTAAGTTTCCAAAACCTTCCACATAGAATTCTCAAGTACTTAGACTTATCTAACTTCCGTGTTTTTTTAAAGAAAGCTCTCACCTTCATTTATAGAAGCCACTTTCGAAATTAGGTTAAGAATATGAAAGGTCAAGTCACAACTAGCACCGTTGATTATCGATTACACCGGTGACTTTTTTCAAAAATTATTTTTCATTAAGGTAATCAATGATCACTAAGAATAATCGATTATTTCAGTAAGTACTATAAAAATTAAAACTCTCTCAATAGTCTGTTGCTTCGGTTATTTGACTCTTAATTACTAATTTAACTATTTTAAATAAGATATACAAATTACAAGACTTCAACAACTAAACTCTTAATTCTTCAATGTATATCTTAAATCCAAACATTACTTATGTATTCATTTCTCCATGAATCATCATTAAGTCTTTCACACTTCTCCATAAGTCATCATCATTAAAACTCTTTACTAAAACAAGATGTTTATCTTCTTCTTTTGTCAATAATTTCATCCCAAGTTGACTTAGCTTGACTGCTGACACGATCTTGACTCGACTCAAACTCCTGTCGAGATCAATTTTGTTCGACCTTTCGTCTCGGCTATATATAATAAATTTCAACTTTATCTAGAAAAAATAAAGGTTTAATTATGTTTTTGGTCCACGTGGCACGCCCTCTAACGGCGTCAACCTTGACTTAACAGAAAGGACAAACGTGAGATGTTTTAACAAAAAAAGGGACCAATTTGAGACTTTTAAAAATTTGGGTACCATTTTGAGATTTTGACTCCAAAATGGGGACCAAAGGTATAATTAAACAAAAAATAAACAAAAATAATAAGTATTTTAATAAAAAAAAATTACAAACTTGCAAATTAAAAATATTCTTGAAGTAACATCCCAAAAATACTATAAATTACCAAAAATTATTGTCAATTATAATAAAGTTAATTATAATTTCAGGTATTAAAAAATTAAAAATTAAATGACATGTTAGAAGTAGTGTTAATTTATTAAAAAGTATTATTAATTAGGCGAGGATAAAAAGTCATTGTAACAATTTTAAAAATATCAATCAACTCTTTGCTTGTAAATCGTACATTCATACATTCATTTTATAGACTATTAAATCAAAACTTTTAAATTAATTATATTTAATAAAAAAATGTACCAAACATTTCTATTAATATATTTTCAGTAAAGAAAAAGGAAAAAAGAAGCTAGGTGCCTAACTTATAAATTATCTACATTTTGTTTGGTTTAAGTTTAACTACCTTACAAGAAATAATAGTTGAAAACGCAAATTGAAAGCTAAATAGCCCCTACAAATTGAAAAAGGGTAAGATTTAAAAGCTGGTAAATTCATTTGAAATAAAATTGTTTAATATAATAGATTAATGAATTAGTTTATATATATATATATATATATATATATATATATTTTGTTATATAATCTGAAAATAACTTTCTTTTATGAAAAAGAATTTTGATTTGTATAATTTAAGAATAAAATAAAAAATTGAAATGTATAATCTAGAAATTAAATAATTTCCAGACTGTGTCATTTGAAAGTTAGTTTTTATTAATTTTCTCAAATTTTTTGAAGTTATTTTTTACTTTTAAATTGTATAATCAAAATGTCATTTTTAAATTTTGAACCGTATAGTCTAGAATTGTTTTTATTTTTTTTTTAATTTCAAGTTATATAATTTGAAAGTAAAAACTAATTTTTAAATTATACCATAAAAAAAGAAAAAAATGATTTTTTTTATCACGTGGCGGAAAACAACATATAAAGGCACATATGCCCTACTTCCAGTGGTGCGTTAGGGGCTTTTAAGTCAACGTCTTCTAAAAGATAAATGATGAACAATATAACCATTTATTTGTTAGTTAAATGAATGATTGACTTAATTATAAACAAATAAACCATCTTATTAAATACATACCTAATTGTCTTGCCTAACTTACACATTTGCATGTTACTCCACCCTCTTACACTATCTTTAAGCTTCAAAAACCACTTCAACAGAAAATAAAATTCTGATTGGTATTGTTATTAGTGTTCACTTCTCATCTCTCTATACACAAGAATAATGATGAGATTAGGAACACTATATAAATTTGTTGTTTTCTAAATATTCATATAATATGTCATGAATTTAATATACATTATTTATATTAATTATATTAATTTAATACATATAAGAGCAATATTTGATATTTTTGTACTTAATTAAGTTTTATGGTATGTTAAAGAGCAATTTTTGAGCAATATAAGAGCAATACATATAAACATATAAGAAAAATATTTGACTTTTTTAGACTTTATAAATTTAAAAATTTTCAATTAAATCTTTCTTAAATCTTTGTGATACGTTAAGTTCTCAAGATTTTAAAATTTTTTAATTGGGTACATACACTTAGATGTTTTTTGTTAAATGTCTTATAAAATAATAAAACTATAAATTATAAAATTATCCAAAATAATAAAATAAAAAATCTATAAAATTATACAAATATGAAATTGTAAAATTACAAAATTATAAAAGCATCACATTATAAAATTATAATTATAAATGTATAAACAATAAAATCATAAATTTATAAAATTATATTTTTATAAAATTATCAATGTACAAAATTATAAAATTGTAAGATTGAAAAATTATAAAATTATAAAATTATAAAGTTAATAAATTAAAAAATTAGAAAAATATGAAGCTATAAAAGTATAAAATTTTTATATTATAAAATCATAAAATTATATACAAAATACAAAATTAAAAAATTAAAAATTTAATAAATTATAAGATAATAAAAATCTAATTACGAGAATTTAATTGAAAAGTTTTAAAATTTTAAAAATTCACTAAAGTACACATATTTAATTGAACTTTCTTAAAAAATTTCAAATTTATCAAACACTCAAAACTTATTTAAGCTTTTTTTTAATAAAATACATATATATATATATATATATATATATATATATATATATATATATATATATATATCATTTTGTTTTCATTAAAACACTTTATTTTATTACATTACTTCAAAATTTTATTTTTATTGCTTTGTTTTGTAAAACCCTAGAAATTTTTTTAAGTGAGATAAAACTTTTAAAAAATACACTTAATTATTTTATATAAAAAAGTTTTAATATAAATAGAAAATAATTAAATAGAGTTCATTTATATTTATATAAAAGTTACTATATTTCTAAGAAAAAAATAAAATTTCTTTCCTGTACCTCCTCTTTAAGAATTCTAACCTCCCACCGATTTATTTAAAGATCGAAAAACATTGTAGGAGTCCTAGTGTTGTGGTCCATTTATGTATTTGATTACTTTGTTGAATAAAGTAAGTTTTTCTTCAGCTCCTTCTAAAATTCTAGTAGATTTATTATTTACTTGAACTATCTATAACTTTGATGTGTGGAATCTTGTTTGATGATGGTTTTGTTTCAAAGATTGGTAACTTTGTTTCAATTGGCATCAAAGATTGTGTTTGTCTTTGTAGAACTGAGGTTGTGTTGTTGATGAGAACTTCTCTACGAGACTTTTGATTGATTAGATTTGGCACTTTTTAGGTTAATAGATTGATATATTATAATTTCATGAAGTTATTAAGTGGGGAATAGTTCAAGAATAGTCAAATCGCTAAATTAAAACTCAAAGAGGAAGTTTAAATTTCTGATGCTAACTGAGAGCCTCTGCAGTGCTGTTGGCGGCCACTTGGACAGTTGATGAAAAAACTAGGGAGGATCATTGTGATATTCAGTTTGGAAAAAATATTAACACCACACTCAAGAGAGATAAAAATGTGAGTGATACGTCATGGATATAATCATCATAGATTATCTTGATAAGATCAAAATTGAGGTTCTTATAAGACAAAACTCAACACAAATCTCACAAAGAGAACTCAATTTTCAATCATAATTCATATATCTAATTTTATTACAAAGTCCTTATTTTTATAGTATGAATTTGGCAAAACTCTTTGAATTTCACATTAATTCTCAATAATCATGAATAATTTTATATTACAAAGTCCGTATCTAATTTTATTACAAAGTCCGTAATCATGAATAATTTTCAATCATAATTCATATAATATTAATACCAACTAATATTATATTTAATTCTTATTACATGAATCATTATTTCCTATATTTAACTAGAAAATAAAATTTAGAAAGAAAACTCAAAAAGATCCCTCAATATCATATCTCATTGACTTGTGGGCGTTGAGTGCCAACGCAAGGGCTATCAGACGCTAATTGGGATCTCCAAGGGTACTCTAATTGGGCGTGAGGTGATGAGTTTACAGAGGAGGGAGTTTTATTAGGGAGAACAAATACCAATGAGACCTGAGCCTAACCATATAAGATATTGACACCACTCTAAGACCTGAGCCTAACCATATAAGATATTGACACCACTCTCAACCCAAAACTTTAAGGCAATGAGTTTATGGGTCTTTATTCTTATATAGTGCTCTACTTTCTCATTTTTAGTCAATGTGAGACTTAGACTCACACTTGGATTCCTAACAATCTCCCCCTCAAGTGTGAGTCCCTTCAACCACATTGGCACACTCCCCCTCTAGCAGAAGCATTCCTAACCATGAGTACTCCTTTTCTGTCCTTTTCTGTATCGTCGTTCTTTTCTTAACGGGACACGCTTACCTGGTACCCTTTCAAGGAAGACTTTCGATACTAGGACCATACTGCACTCATCTGAATCGATTTTAACCATCAGCTCTGATACCACTTGTTAGGTCTATAGAAGGGGTATCACTAGGGAGATACAACACCAATGAGATCTAAGCCCAACCACATAAGACATTGACATCACTCTCAACCTAAAACCTTAAGGTTATGGGTTTATGGGTCATTATTCATATAGTGCTCTACTTTCTCATTTTTAATCAATGTGGGATTTAAACTCACACTTGGATCTCCAAGGGTACTCTAATTGGGCGTGAGGGGTAGCATTGGGCGCCATGTAGCTAGTGCTGGGTGTGTTATTGGTATTCTAATGATAGGGTAGGATCTCTAGGTTCGACTCTAAATACAAAATCTTGTAGAGGTAGTTTTTAGATCTAATTATACAATGTTTGATTAAATAAATTATTTGGATATGACCTGTTTCTATCAAAACATCTTTTTTAAATACACTACCTTACTCATCTATGTAATTGTATTTCTTTTTCTATGATCGTGTGTGTATACAAGAGTAGAGGATACCACATGTGAAAAACTAGTAGTGATACTACTTTAAAGTAGAGTTATGAGGACATCTACCTGTGTAGAGTGTTTTTGTATTACTAGTGTTTCTTCTTTTCTTTTTTACTAAACCTTAATGTTTTTTCCTACTCAACATTGAGCTACGTTTTTCCAAACTTGTGCAACACAACTAACTACACAAAATCCTGTTCAAAAATTTTTGTCCTCGTCGTCATACTTAAAAGTAGCACCACGCTAAGATTTTTTAAGTTATTCAGAACTACTTCACCATTGGCCATGTGCTTAATTTAAATACTACTTTTGAAGTTAAGTTATATATCTATTATTCACATTCGAGATATTTAAAAAAATTGATTAAAATAACTAAATTCATTCACTTTTAGAAATAAAAGACTAAATTAATCCAAAATTTTAAAGATAGACTAATTTTAATTTTCACTAAAATTTAAAAAACCAAAAACTTATTTAATCCTATAAATAATCTATTATTGACATATTAATCACATAATCAACAAATAAAATCTAACTATTTCCAATATACTGCTTGACTATAACTTAATATGATAAGAGACATCATAGACAAAAAGATAAGCTTATACAGAAATCTATAAAAAAAACATGACCACATCAAAAAATCTTACTTCAACTCACTCTCAATATTCATATTTATTTGTCGCTCATTATTCTGTTGTTCAGTTATTCACTTTACCATTAGAACATAATTTGCATTATCACGATTAAACTTAAATTGAAAAATAGTGTTTGACTAAAAACCTTCATTTTCTGGTAAGAACAAAAATATAACAAATATTTATAATAATCAATTTCACCAACATGCTAACGAAAACCTATGAAAAGGGCGGTACTTACAGCCATCAATTATTTGAAGTGCTATGTATCTTGTTAATCCTTCCTCGTATTAAAAAATAAGACATACCAACAGTGTCATATTGCCATTACTTGTATCTAACGTCTAGTTAGTAATTTTAACTTCTTCCCAATACCTAAAATTCTAATGAAAAGGAAGTCATGAGAAGAAGAAAAAGACATGAGTGACCGAAAATCCAGCCTTAATTACACGGGGTCTATTTTATGCTTTCCTTTTTCTATAAATTTTTAAAAAATGAATACACGATATTATTTGTCTGACTTGAATTAAAAGACAACTAGAATCTGATTAGAACACAGGTAGAAACGGAAGGTTTAACGAGGTTTAGTTTTTGTAATTTGAAGTAAAATATTAGGTTCATCAATAATAAGCAACTTGAATTCCTCCCAAATCAATTTATTAATCAACTCTAATAGGCTTGATCCGTTTTTGACAGATGTCCCCATCTCTTCAATGGGCTTGATCTCTTGCTTCACACACACTACAGTATTGAGTGAGTACAAGTCCATCTTATGGTAGCATGTGGCATGCAAACAAAACACAATGAAAGTCTGTTTTCTTTGATTTCCCCCCGTTTAGAAGAAATAACATATGCTATTTTTATGTACTTCTGTTCTCTTAAGTAATATTGAGCAGGGTGGGTGTGCTAATAACCATCAATTTTGCTAACAGTAAACTGGGGTCAGAACACTCTCTTCTATTCAAATTCTCTATAGCCTTCTGAAACAGCACAAGTGATTAGTGACTGGTCAGATTACGGCACAGTTTGTACTGTTCAGACTCAGGATTGTTCTGCTTCTAGCACTTCCTCATGCGAGAGAAGACCTTCAGTTCACGCACCAAAATTTGGAACATTGTCTATTACCCTATCTACATCTGTAATTGAATTTAATTACTCAGCAACTTGCCTGAAATCGGCAGTCAGCAATTCATGAAATATTCAGTCAAAGATGAATGCCAGCACGCTTTTTTATTATTCGGTAAATCATGTGAGTTTTGTTAGAATTTTCCTATGTTATTCTAGGCTGCAATCAATTCTAATATTTCGTTTTGTTAAGTCAGACTGATATTATGATCCATTTGACGATCCTTGAATCAACTAATAATGTGGTTAATTGTTCATGGGCTTTGAACACCTAATTCTAATTGGCGGGAGGAATAGTGTGGGCCTAGTTAGGCCCTTCATGAGGAGTGCTTAGGGTTAATAAATAGTGAGGCCAGGTCCCCTTGCTGTCATACAAATTATCAGTTGCTCTCTAGGGTTTGTCCCATTGAAAATTCTAGAATAATTTCACTGTTCTTAATTATGTCTTCAACAAGTGAGTATTTATCAGTGTTTTAAATTCCACAAGTTATTCCATTACTGGTATATTACTTACTTTAGTATTACAAGTTTCACTCTTTATTTAGTAACTCCATATGAATTTCAACTAATAATAAAGAATGTGACAGCAAATGTGTTGCAAACAGTTCTTTTTAACCACATGCCCTACAGGTATTAATTATGTCAAACCATCTGTTCATTAAGCCTTGATTGTAATAAAATCATAAGTATTGCTCATTTGCGCCAAGGTTATCAAGTACATTTAATTTCTTTTTTTAATGAATCTGAGCACCAAGAGGTCATTGCTACAAAGATTACATGTGGAATCTTAGTAATGCGACCTCAAAGCATCAAACTACCATGCACGAGGAAAGTGTGACCTGACCTTCAATTTGAAAGGTTTAAACGTGATTTTAATCCCCCATAGTTTTCACCCAATTTAGCTTTGACATCTACAAAGTTGTAAAGTTGTTCTTTGATAGAACGCAGAAGGAATGATAAAATGAGAAGAACAGTATATATTAGAAATGCAGAAAGAGCCTAAGCTCTCGAGAACAACCAGAGCTATGCTCCTCGCAGAGGGACTAATCCTCTCTCTGCCAACCTGAAGGATTCTGACGGAAAAGACATATAATGATCCTCCACTCCTTCACCCTCTCGCTATAATCATTCTTAACTAACTGCCACATCAGCAGCTCCTTAATTTCTCTTCCCTATGCTCTTTCTTTTTCTCAAACTCATAAACTCTCCATATCATGGGTCTACCTTGCTTAAGGTCCATTAAGGAATCTTCATCTGATCCAGTATTATGGCCCATGTCAAGCAGTCTATCATGGCCATACCTTTAACGTAAACACATATGTCAGCACTAAATACCAGTTTCTTCTCTTGTTTCAGTTTTGGCTCCCTATCTTTTAAGGTACCAGTCCCTAGATTTCTACCCTTAGGTTTTAATCCCTGTATGTACTTCCGAACAGGGACTGCAATTTCATCTAAATCAATTTGAAATTATGTTACAGGAAAATTAAAAAAAGCCAGCAAACAATTTAGATAAATTATGTAATCATAGGACAAACGAAGGGTATCATATACTTTTACCAGTCAGATTTATATCCTGTCCATTCTGCCCGATAGATTTGAAAGGAAACTAAGGATTAGGAACAAAAAAAAAAACTACAGCCACAAAAAGGAATATAGGCAGAAAATTTGAAGCACCTCCATAAAATTACTGGCAATACTACTTATTGATCCTAAATAAAAAATCTAGAAGAGGGAACACCGTGTTCTAACCTCTTCTCTCTTGTCTATCCTTATCCTGATTTCCGAATAATTTCTTCCGAGGGGAGTTCAAGTGTTGCTCCAGCATGCTCTTTACCCGGCTTCACCACTGCAGCAATAAGTTTGAAAAAAATGATAAAAGGACTCAGTGTACTCATATACAGATTTTATCAAATACAGTTCCTAGCTCCTCCAAAGCTAAAAAAAAAATGATAAAAGCAAAGCCACAGTATTCAAATGTAAAACTACAAAAAATACTCTTATTAAGCAAACGGGCAGATATAATACGTTTATACATCTCAAATGCCTGGCTGCAATGACCATGTTTTGAATGTTAGGAATTTAAGGTGAGTTTGAAGTCTTACATTGATTAGAAATGAGTAAAATGGACAATATTTAAGTAGAATGATTCATAAACCTATTGTTTAAGGTTTTGGGTTGAAGGAAGTGTTTTGGTCTTTTATATGATTTTATTCACGATTCATTAGTATTGATTTTCTTCAGTGCCTTTCCTGGAAAAATCTAACAGAATATTCAGATAATGTAAATACATGAGTTGCACTTCCAAACCCAAGGAGGTTTTATACACCACTAACAAAATTTAAGACTTTTGTAATGAGAAGTATTTTTTAATTCATATGGAGGTAGCACTGGAAACCTATCTCAAAAATGAATGTCATAATTGGAAATGACATGCTTCTGTTGATCGGTAATTCCAAAGTTTGTATAAACATTTGTAGAAACTTCAACATACACATTTGTAGGAAAAAAATATATAAAGACAACCTAAGCTAAAATCAACTTTCGATATTTCGTTAATTGAGAAGTCAAATGAAAAGAGATTCTATAAAACCTAATGAATTTCATCTTCTCATTTTCTATAAACGTTTGTACAAACATGGTCCAAATCCAAAACAAGAAGAAATAGGAGCAGGATAGGGTCATCACAAGTCAGTAGTGGCATGAGATCCTCAAATAAACAATGAACAGAAACCAATTTTTCAAAATAAATAAACTGAAATGCGACATTAACGTTATGACCTCTTAACTCAAGCTCCATGACATGATGGTCTTACAGTGACTGAAATGCGAGTCTCTGAAGTAGTAATTAATAGATATATTTCCATGACGAAAACGAAGCATGATACCAAGTTTAAGATTGAGGAATGAAAAAGAAAAGCCAAAGAAATGAAGAAACATGGAGAGAGCATACCGTAACTTCCGGCATCGGTGTTGAGTTGTGCCTGGACGATCATGTTGGTGATGAAATCGGAAGCCTCGCCGGCTTCTTCGAGAAGCTTCTGAATCTCGGCCTCTGAGCTCACGTTTCTGTTCTCCTCAAACTTCTTCCTTACCTCTACCGCCGATTCCCTCAGCATCACAGTGTCGCCGGAAAATGTTTTCCTAGTCGCTTTCAGAAGCGCGCGGTACGCGCTCAGAACTTCCCTTCTCGCCATCTCACTTTCTCCGATCTCTCTTTGTCTCCTGGGCGTCGTTCTTAGTTTAGCTTGTTTTGATGTGTAGCAGTACTATCACAACCCGTCTGAACTCCTATCAAATTCTCGTCTTTTTACAAACCCTTAAAATCGCACCCGCGGAAAGCACACGAGCATTTTATTTTCTTTTTTAAGAATATTTAATATTAAATAACAAAAACAAATTTTATAAAATTAAATATCTTTATATATTATATTTTAAATTAAAATAATAATATTAAAATTGATTTAAATATTTTAATATGTAATTAGATTTAAATTTATATCTTAATAAAAACGTAATTAAGTTTTAAAATATCAACTAAATTTATATAATTTTTGAAATATAATAATATAGGGATTTTGATTGAGGTTAATCGAAAATATAAAACTAAATTTTTTATTTTTATTTTTATATAAATGTCTAAAGGTTTACGATGAGTTTGAAATATGAAATAACTACAGACATTAAGAATTTGAAATTTAGTGAAAAGTTGATGAAGTGTAAAGATTATAATCAATTGTGAAATCCGGATATAAAGAAGAAGAAAAATAATATTATTATTTAATTTAAATAAAATTAACCATCCTTGGTAAGATTTTAGGTAAAGAAAAAGGTGTAAAATAGTTTAATAACTTCAATACATAATATTTTTAGTAGGAATTGGTCATTATACATGAAGCAAATTTGTCAATCTTTAAATATATACATAATTAATGAACTTCAAAAAAATTGAGAAATTAAAATCACACATAATTAGAATTAAAATAATTAAAAATAGAATTAGAGTATTTTAAAATTATTTTATGTAATTTGACCATAATTTAACAATTAAAATTGCTTAAAAATCATTTAAACTGTGAGCCTTTGTAGTCATTGACCAATATACTTATTAAAAAAAAACATATAGTGATTACAGAAAAAAAAAAACATTATTAAGGATGACTAAGGTCCGCATATTTACGCATATTAGTAACTAATACTAATTAAATATTTAGTAAAATCAAGAATTGAAGTTAAGTCTAAGACCCATTTGTTTAAACTATTATAAATTTTAGCTTATTTTTAGAAATTAATAAAAAAAAGACATTGTTTTATTACAATTATAAAATTAATAATATTTAACTTATACGATAATTTTAATTACATTTTCAAAAAAACTACTTAAAACAACTAAAAAATCCTTTTAGAAACTTACACAGACACTCATATTTTATTTTATTTTTTTTCAATATGAAGCCAACTTCTTATGGAGGCAGAAAACTAAAATAAAGCGTAGCCCTGCAATGTCTGAAAATAGAAACATAGTGTGTTAAAAATTCTTAATGTAATGAAAATAATGAGCACGAAATTCTGCTGTAGATCTACTATCAAACAGGAATTAAACTTTACAGTAATATCGATTTGCAATCAAAACTCAAAAATATCAATAGCAGGTTAGTTCATTTACATTTTTCAAACGAAAGCCAACATGTTAGCTCAGGTTCAAGAGATTTTTTTTCAACTGTGTTCTATGAAATTTGTATGATTCAGATCAAAAAGTCGTTCCTATCCCAAACAAATAATTATAGCTCAATCCTTGTACATACTTTCCTCTTCAGAAATCATAACCGAAATCATAACCGAAAGTACATCACTTCATATTTCGATCAAAATCTACAGAAGCTGATTGATACCACATCAATACATCATATTTTCATACTTGCCAAAATCCTTTCCGATATTGACTTAGCAAATAGGTCACGCTGAGAACAAACACCAAAACCACTTGGTCAAGGATTCATGCACAAAAGAAGCCAGTTCATCCACTATTGAAGGAAAGAGAAAATTCTGTCGTGTCAATAGTCCACATATTTCTGCAATAGTCACCTCAATGCATCAACCATTCTACAGTCATGCTTCCTGCGACGGCATCTATGATGAGATTTTTGATCTAGCAAGGTGTTCTCCCCAACCATCTCTCTTTTAGAATCTACGGTGCAATGAAGGTAAAGTCAGTCTCTGAAACAACCAATTAGAGTACTAGATTTATATGCAACAAATGTTTTAGATAATGCTTCAAAGATATTTGACGAAATCCAAAACCATGATCAAATCAGAACCTTTCAACCAATCAACTTTTGCGTGACGGATTGGTCTGTGTCCGAGTCACATGCAACAGAGGCTCAGGAAAGTTTAAAAGGGAAGTATTTAGTTTCGAATACTATTGAGAAAAAAAAACATATAAAATGAAAGTTCCATTTAAACTCTCATGGCATGCAATAGAACAGCAATACAAAAATCTCCAAGGTTGAAAAAGCAGATGCAAAACACAATCTGTTGCAAATGTATTCTTTATTTTTCTAGTGGTTAGTTAACATCTTCAAGATATTCCACCTAAAAAGTTACTGCCAAAACAGCAAGGTAATTTCATACACCCTTCCTGTTTTCTGAAGGTCAATAGCTTTTGCCACAAATATTCTCTCAATGATATTTCACTTTCAGCACACCATGGAGTAATCTAAACTCAGTCAAAACATCAGTAGCAACTACCATACAATTTGTACTGTTTCATTCATCAACTTGTGTTCATTGAGACCTCAACCCCCAATCCTCAAACCTAAATTTTGCAAATAGTTAGAGTTCCTCGGCACAGTCTCCAAACATCTTGCCTAGCATCTAGAAAGAGGGCTTCAACTTCCTTCAGAACAAAAAACAAATTCGGTGGACCTTTTTCTAAAGGCAGCTAATGGAACAAACTATACTTTAGATCTACCCACTGCAATACTACATGGTTTAAAAGGGTAGGAGGATGAGGCAATAGATCGTCACTTTTGTTTTCCCAACAAGTTGAAACTTAAAAAGAAAAGGGTCCAGTAATAAGTTGGGATGCAGATTAGATGATCCTTTTATTCACCAATCAAATGCTTTCCCCCAATATACACAGCATGGTGGAATCCAAGGATCACCCTTCCTAGACCAAAAATCACTGAGGCTAAGTAGGGTTTGGGGGCAAATCAGGAATAAATGAGTTAAGTTTTATATAAAAGTTGATGTTTGGAATACAATGAAAAAATAATTTACAGGACCTATACATTTTCCTCTTTAAGGAGAAAACTTCATTCAAAGGGAGAATATGATAATGTTCTCCAGCCCGAGTCCTGAGTTTCATTTTCATATAAATAAACTTTCAGTCCACATTATCCAGCAAAGCCTGATTATCATACCACATGTTCTCTGGCTTCAGCCTCTAGTCTCTTCTCTGCAGCCTCTACGGTTAACAATTTAAACCCATGGCAGATGGAGTTATTCACCGGAAACAGTGCTGCCATTTTTATGGATTACAAGACTGATTCATTTTTTATGCAGTCGTTTACTTTGCTTGTAAAGCCAACTGTTTCAAAGATGTTTTTCTTTGAGGCACAGCACCACACTGTTGTCATATTCCGGAGCACATGGTTAGGGATGAGGTATGTGTGGACAAGGGTCTAACCCTTCTTGGATGAACAGAACCTCCATGACTATTCCTTTGCTGTCAAAATGACCAATGTAAAGGTTCTGCTAATTGTTCTTTTTTCGTTTTTAGAACTAGAAATTTATTTAACTCCCAGTTCTAGTTGGCAAAACAACAGACACGTCTAGCAGAAATATGTTATACTCAATTCTTCTTTCAAACAAAGGCTCTAAAAGCATATCCAAATATGAGGGGAAACAAACTCGCTAGCCCAATATTTGTAATACCACAACTTTTGGGTTAAGCAGTATCCACATGAAATCAAATTTACCAATGCCATAAAAACAGGTAGGGTTTATAGACCAGGGTTCAGTGTAGTGGCCATACCCGACCAAATAAAAGGTTAAATAGCAGTTGTTTGTGTTGATTCTATAAAAGCCCTCCAAATAAAGACATTAGTGCTCGGGGATCTGGTTTGCGATTTCAAAAATGAAATGATAGCGAAATCTTTAAAGTGGGAGGACTTGGATTTAAAAGATGATGAGTGATAATTCATGATTCCTATGTAGAACTTGAATTTTACTTCTTTTCATATTTATCTGAATTGGTATGTTTTGTTCAAGGCACTAATGACTTTTTATTGTTAATTATGAATGTCATAAATTTTGAGTTATTTCTATCACATTTCAGAATTTATATGTATATAGTATACGTTAAATAAGCTACATAAAAATTTACAAAATAACAGCTATCCTGCCATCTGCTATTCCACGGTCTAAAACCCTTATACAAGGTTTTAGCGCCACGCTGCTACGCGGAACATTACCCCCAAAGTGATTTGTGAATGAATTGAAACCTCATTCTTGAAGCAATAACACTAATCCAAACAAGTTTTGTTAAAGAACTCGCAGACAAAGAAAACCAGTCGTTTTATGCTAAACATTCTAAACATAAATTCACCAGCACATACTAGATAAATTCAACAAAAGTAAAAGCAAAGCAACAAGTTGACGACTATACACACAAGAAGCATCACTCACGAGTTCCAAAGACAAAGAAAGAGCTGCAATAGAAGGAAAGGACCTAAAACGGAAGAAGCTTTACCTCCAAACTGATCGCCCCAAAACAACAACCTGGGATCATCTTCTTCTTCATCAAACTCGTCGCCATATCCAAACTCCGCATCCCCACGATAACCCGGTTCACTTCCATACCCCGATTCATTCCCATTCGCGTCAGAACACCCACTCACCCCAAACCCCACACCCACGTTCTCCCTCTCGCCATCCCTCTCTCTCTCCCTCCTCGAATTCTTGGCCTCGCTAACATCCGAAGACCAATTCGAGTCGCCGTTGCCGAAGAGCTCCCCGCTGGAGTCGGTGCCCATGGCCACCGGGAAGTCAGAGCAGGTGCCGTAAGCGGCGGATGCCCCGACTGAGCAGCAGCGCCGCGTGCCACTCCGGTCGCTGCTGCGGCCGGAGACGGATCTAGAGCCGCGGCGGCGCCTCTTGCGGGCGACGAGTCGGTAATTGGTAGCGCGATTTTTGGGGTTGTTTGCGGCGGCGGTGTTGTCATCGGCGTCGGCTAGGGTGAGTTTGGTGATGTCGAGGGAAAACGAGGTGGTTGCGCGATCGGAGAGGCAGGGGCGCTTGTAGTAGTAGGGTTTGGGGTGGGGCCCATCTTGGAGCTTGAAGGGTTTCCAGCTGCGGAGCTGCAACATGCAGGAGTCTATGGAGTGGCGCGAGTCCAAAGGCTTGTGCGACATCGATTGAGTCATCACAGATACACCAGATGAGTTGTGAAAGTGTGTGGTGAGAAGTAGCAGATCACGGGGTACTCTTTCCTCTGCGGGATTTTGATTCGGAACTCACGAGAAATGATATTTTGCATCCACAACACTCTTTTGGGTCCCGCTCTCACCACCTCCACTAATCACTCGCCCTTCGCAAACATCCTTTTCTTTTCTTTTTCACAAGAAGCACCAAATCACTGATCTTGCTTTTGGTGGTGTTTTCTTCCTGTTAATCGTCGGAAAAGGCTTTTTACTGAAGTACCATTCACATACGACAAACAAAGTATACGTTTTTACGTATTCAGTTACTTGGACTTTTAAATGACTATTATTCTCTATCACAACAACCAATCCAAATTCAACGCTTGGTTATGCTAAGCAAAATTCATTAGAATTTTTCCTTGAATAGACCAAAATCAGAGAAAACAATTATTACTGCACACTTTATTTACTAAAAAAAATAAACCTAATTCTTCTACATAAACATAATCGGGTCCCAGCAATCAATATGTCAACTGTCGCTTTAATGAATTTGTACACATTTTTGTTAGAAATCGACTTTTCGTAAACCGATTTCTGAGCCGTTTTTCTTTTATTCTTTAAAAATACTAGGTTATATAATAATTTTAAAATAGTTTTAATATATGTAAATTACTAAATTTATTATTAATAAATATAATTGTGAAGTTTATAACACTTGTATGGGTTTTTGTCCTTCATATACTTAGGTTTTGTAGGTGTATTCTGGTATAGGGTTTTAGGCCGTGATTAGAGTTACCCTAATATTGTATTAATTATACTTTATTGGTTCTACCGAGGTAACCTTGTTATATACCGATGTTAAAATGAATTTTAATTGGTGAGTCAATCCGGTTCATTATGGATTTAAGTCGAGTTAGATTGAGAAAAATTAATTTTTTTAAAAAATGGATTGAACTCAACACAGTTCACTTAACTCACGAGTTAAACGGATTCGAACCAGATTGATGGTGGGTTCTACTTAATCCACCAACAATTTTACACGTTGATACTTTAATTTTTAATTATTATATTTATAATAAATTACTCAAATAACCGTCTTATATATTTTTTTTTCTAAATTAACATGAAAAAAATGTATAGTTTTTTCATTTATTTTTTGTTGAATAGTATGACAAAAATTATATAATATTAGTCATGTTTTCTTGGACTATATGGACACTTTCTTATAAACAATTCATCATTTATTGGTGGTGAGTATGATGAAGACATTGATTATTGATTTTATTGTGATTGTGATCTCATATGTTACTTAAAAAAATATTCAAATATTTGAATACTTAAAAATAAATATTTTTCTTTCTTTTTTATGTGAGTTGGTGAATCAACCCACTCAACTCACCAACCTATGGTAGGTTGAGCTGGATTGCAAAATTTCTAGCTTAGTATGAGAGTACGAAGTTATCTGATCCTATGTTAGTTTAGGAATAGAAATCATCTCATTATCGATCTCATGTATATAGTAAATATTAGAAAAATTATTTTTTAATTGACGAACTTTTGAAAATGCACTCACGATTGCATCTGAATAAAAAGAAGAAAGGTTTAATGTAATTTAGAAAAAGAAAAAAGAGGGTTTAGTACGTTTTGAAAAATAAACTGTCAAACTTTATTAAAAAAAGTTTATGAAAATATCATGGTACTAAACATTAATTGAAAATAAATTTACTTGAAACATTAGTTGAAAATAAATTTACTTGAAAGTGAGATATTCAAAGAAAAAAGTACATCAAAATTGACAAAATAGAAATATAATTCAAATAAAAAAAAAATGCACATCAAGTAAGAATCCATATTCTATTGTCATATTTGTCGATGTAGAATTCTCCATACTTTCTAACCAAAATAATGAAAAAAGAAATTACTAAATACTCTAATTTAGAATTCTCCATACTCTCTAACTAAAATATAACTCCTAATAAATATGTAACTAAATTGAATCCGAACACTTCTAACCAACACCACCACTTTCTTTGCCAGTAACACTACCAAACCCCATATTATATCTATCCATTAAATGCTTCAAACAACCACGACAACCTCAAATAATGACTTTTGCAACTCTGAGACGAAGCTCGTGTTTTGCGTTTGAAGTGGTGAGTCACAACGTCATGTGAAGGAATTGAGCCATATGTGTTTTTTTCTTCTTGGATTTATGTTCATGCTAAAGACACCGTGGACAGCATCGTCTTCAATACCTGAAAACAAATCTGGAATTTTTTATGCTTGTCGTGGATGTATTCGGGTTGTAAAAGAATATCCATGGCTTTTTAATTCTTATGTGGACAAAAGATAAAAAGAATAATTAAAGTTAATAACATAAAATAATTTTCAATGAAGACTATATTGAACAATGAGAGGTTTTATCGGTGAGAATTGTGGATGATGAAGCGTCAACAAAATTAAAGAATTGAAGTTGCTGGTTTTAGGAGAGGGTCATGGATGGTGACTAGGGATAGCATATTAGCATCTCTAATGCAACGGTGTTATAGCATCTCCAATTTCTATTAATTTCAGAGAATTTTTTAAGAGATTCTTTATACTACTATGATGAATTATAAATTTAATGTTTTTTTTTAATAATGAGGAGTAATGCTCACATTTTCAACTCACAATTAATTATAAAATAAAAATCTATTGAATAACAATTTTTAAAAGAGTGCATGTGCATATGGATTTATGCAAACCATAATTATTATATATTAAAATTATAAGAAAGAAAAAACACCTTCTGATAAATATACAAAAAACCATTAATGTCAATATTTTACTTTTTTAGGTTAAATATGTTTTTGGTCCCTCAAGTTTCAGTGAATTTTGGAATTAGTCCCTCTTCGAAATTTTATACCAATTTAGTCCTTCATTTTTAGAAATGCATGGATTTAGTCCTTCTTACCAAATTTTGTTAAGTTTATTTGACATTTTAAACGTATTTTATGATAATATTTGATTTAACATTAAAGCAAAAATGTGTCAAATGGTGTAAACAATTTAAATACTATCATGAAATGCGTTTGAAACGTCAGATAAACTTTAACAAAATTTGATTAAAATGACTAAATTCATGTATTTTTAAAGATGAATGACTAAATTGATTGAAAGTTTTAAAGATGGACTAATTTCAAATTTCACGGAAACTTGAGGAACCAAAAACATATTAACCCTACTTTTTTTTATAGCATAAATAAACAATAAATCTTATGTGATAAATAAGTATCAACAAAGAAATCTAAAGAAGATTTACAAAAAAAAAAACCAAGAATACTAAATAAAAAAAATATAAAAATCTCCTATTAGATTGCTTGAATTAAAGAAAATCAAGGGGATATTAGATATAGTATAATGATTTTATATATATATATATATATATATATATTACATGTTTGAAAATCAAGTGGAAATTAGATATAATATAATAATTAGATACATATATGACATTTTGAGGAGGTTACGTGGATATTGTTTGGGCAACGTATGAATTTACTGAAATGAAAAATATGTTTTGCTTAGAGAGTGAAATAAGATTTTACGTGGGTTGGTTGAAGATTCAATTTTTGCAAGATTTGGTGAGTAATTTTTTCAAAAAAACGATTGTGCTTGTAGTTGTGGATTCCTTATTCTTGTTTCATTGTTTCATGCATTTGGGTGGTGTTCTGTTGGGTTGATTGTGAGTTTGATAAAATTGTTAATTATAAACGGATAAAAATCATTAATGGAAAAAATTTCATTGGTAATGTAAGTTTATTGAAGACTAAAAATTTGTTGAATGTTTCTCGATAAATTTTACTAACAAATAAAAAAGTTTGTCGATAATTATCAATAGCTAAAATTCTGTCAATAAATATTTATGAGTAATTACTGATAACTTAAATTTGTTGGTAGATTTTAGTTAGTAATTACCAATGACATTTGGCCTTAGTAAAATCGGAAAGTAAATACTATGATTGTGTCTTCTTCTTTTTCTCCATCCTCTCCTCTTCCTCCTTCTCCTTCGTCAAATTAGCTGCCTTCGGCTCCACCTCTGGCTCTTCCTCTTCCTCACCTCCTCTCCTTTCAACTCTTCCTCTTCTTATTCATCCTCCTTCACCACCTCCTTCACCTCCAATCGCCATTGTTTTCGCAGCCATCGTCACTAATCCACTGTTGCTTTATCATCATAGTGTCGATGACACCGACTCTGACTTTTCCTCCTCCTCGTCTTCCTCTTCCTCCTTTTTCTTCTTGTATTCTTCTCACACATCCCACTTAATTTATAAAAATAAAATATTATGAAACATAAGTATTTTTTTTTTACAACAGATTTACCGATAGAAAAATTTGTTGGTAAAATATTTATAGATTAACAATGAATTTTAAGACATATAATTATAGACAAATTTTACCAATGGACTTTACACGAATTGGTCAAACCTAAAGCGGGAAGTTTGACACTCTTTTTATCAATAAAATTTATTGACATATAAATTCATTTGTAATAACAACTAAAAATTACAAACAAGATTTACTGACAGATATATTACTGATGAAAATATCCATTGATAATACAAATTTGAATTTGCCAATAGATACTGCCAACATCCAATTTCGTCCGAGTGAATAAATTTATTTTCAAAAAAAAAATAAAAAATGTTTTTTAATTAATGGTAAATAAAAAAAAAGGTGAAATAAAATTTTCTTCGAAGATTTTCAAACTTTAATTTTAGAAAAAAAATGTTTAATTATGTCTTTGGTCCTCATTTTCGTAACAAAATATTGATTTGGTCCTTCTATTTTTTCTTATCTCAATTTGGTCCCTGTTTTGGAAAATTTGATGCAATGAAGTCCTCTCCGTTAATGGTACAATAACAACGTTAAAGGGGGTGCTACATGTCAGTTTCTGGATTTTTTGAATTTTTTTTCTGATTTTTTTTCTGATTTTATTTTTTAAAAAAAATAAAAATTTGCCACATGTCACGTTGACGTCGTGCCATGTGGCAATGATTGAGTGACGTAGCAATGACGATGTCACGTGTCATTATTATGTCAGGTGTCATCTCCTCATTCTCATTTTGGTCCTTGTATTTTAATTTTTGTCTCAATTTTGTCATAATTTTTGTAAAAATAGTGCAACTTCGTCTCTCTCCAAATTGAAACAAAATTAATTTTTATATAAATATTATACAAATATTTTTATTCAAAATGATATTTTTATTATATATTTTTAACATAACTAAGTTTATTTAAATTTGTGTTTCACATTCAACTTTACTTAAATTGTTTTCAAATTTTAAATTTATTTGTTTTCGATTGTTACATAAATTAGTTAAAATTATTTCTAAAATTTTTATAATTGTGATTTTTACACCAACTCAAAAAATTGGATAGAAATTATTGAACTTTACACATTTTAAAAATATACAATTATTTGAAATATAAATTGAAATAAAAAAACAATATTAAAGTATGATGTAATAAAATATCAATATAATTTCTGATTTTTTTTATCAGCATTATTTTCTATTAACAATTTTAAAACAATTTTAAATAAAGTTTAATGTAAAATATAAATTTAAATAAACTTAATTTTGTTAAAAATATTTACTTGAAATATCAATTTTGGATAGAAATATTTGTGTACATTTATATAGAAATTAAATTTAGTTTCAATTTGGAGAAGGACAAAATTGCTCCATTTTTACAAAAATTGAGACTAAATTGAGATCGAATTTAAAATACAGAGACCAAATTGAGAATGAGTAAATGACACATGGCATAATAGTAACATGTGGCACTTTCACAATTACATCACATTGTTAATGCCACGTGGCAAGACGTTAGCGTGACATGTGACAAATTTTTAAAATCTTTTAAAAAATAAATAAAAATTCAAAAATAAAAATTTAAAAATAAAAAATTCAAAAAATTCAGGAACTAACACGTAACACTCCTTTAACACTGTTACTATACTACTAACGAAAATGACTTGATTGCATCGAATTTCCCAACATAGGGACCACATTGAGATAAGAAAAAATAAAGGGACCAAATCAATATTTTGCTACAAAAATGGAGACCAAAGACACAATTAAACAAAAAAAAAAGTGAGAGAGAGGTGGAAAAAAATAAAAAAAAAAAAGGAAGAGCCCAATTTATTTTTAATTACCACACCCCTCCTCATGAGCCCAACAACTAAACATAATGATATGATTCTAATAATTAGAAGCAATATCTATTCTAATGATTATAATTAATATTACTGATAATGATTGATATTGTTGATTCCCGTAATGTGTTGGTATCATGACCAATTTATTCCTTATATTGTTCATTATAATTAAGGTTGGAATTGCATTGATATTGCAATGTATGAATATAAATACATAGTCTGTCATATGAAAAGGAATCGAAACAAAAGCATTCTTTACACTTCTCTCCTCATTGCTACCCATATAGAAATACATCATTTTTTTATCTCTCTTGGATAAAAAAAAATTAGAAAAGGAGACAAAAGAAAAAAAAAGAGAAAAAATAGTTATAATATACAAAATGAGAGGGTGAGATTGATACAAGAGAAGAGGAATTGAAAAGTGTAGAAGGTATGTCATTGTCGTTATTTTTTTTATTTATTCATTCCTTTTTCTTATATTATCTTTTAATATTGAATGTGTTTTAGTTTTACACCTAACTTCGGCCTTTTGCTTAATGAATATTATTTTCTACTGTTCGTAAATATTTTATTATAAAAATCATAAAAATAGTTTTTGTCATTTCTTTTAGTGTCTGTTCGACCGCTCGCGTCGCGTGACACCAATTTTTAAAATTTCCTTTCTTAAAAAATATAAAAAAAATATAAAGAACTAAATATAAAAAAATAATTTTCTTTGTTTAATTTTTGTGCCTGTCCGGTCGCTCGCATCGCATGACACTCATTTCCAAATAATTAAAAATACCAAAAACATATATAAAAATGTTTTCAAAATTCACCAAATTAAAATCAAATCTTTTCTCAAATAGGTTTTTCATAAAAAAATTACGTAATCCTGATTCTCCATTATGAATGGAGATACATAGGAGCAGATTAATCATCATCGGGCCCACAAAATCAAAACAATGTTTTTGTTTCTTTTGTAAACTCGTTTATTATTATTTTCGAGGAAAATAAATATTTTGAAAAACCACATCCTTTTGCACGTTTAATTAAAGGTATCGTCTTAGGACGAACGCTATGAGTGCTAATACCTTCCCCACACGTAATTGACTATCGGATCCAAAATTTGTTTTTTTGTAGACCTTGACTTATCTTTTTTTATTTTTCTGTAGTTTTCCAAAATAAACTATGGTGATGACTCCAAGCTCTTTTTTTTCAAATTTTATTTTTTGGTTCGTCGTTCCGTGACGATTTCGATTGCGATAGATACTACCAACAAAATTTATCGACAAGTTCAATGCAAGGATATTTTCGTTGGTAATTGAAACTCTAAACTCTTACAATAAAATTTGTCGAAAAAATTTGGTTTTACCAACAAATTATTTTTGTTAATAAATTTTCATTGATAATTATGAATTTTTGTTTGTTTATTCTACCTATTGGAGTCCTAGTTTGATATTCTTTGTTGTCTTGTTCAATAATATTGTTAACGTTTTAATATTAATTTCTGGAACTTATTATTATGTGATTATGAGTAAATGAGAATAAAGAAAAGGAGAACAAGAAAAAAAGAGAAGAGGATAAGCATAATAAACTACATTAAAGGAGTAAAATGCATGTTCTCTCCATCTCAAGTGTGTGTGTGTCATAACATTGTTTTCTACCTTTTATTGATGTTAAGTTTTGTGAGTAAAATCAACTCCTACATAACTTTTATCTTGTTTAATCCTTTAGTTTATGTTGTTTTTGCATTGTTTCATATTTTAGTTGTTTTATGATTTTTTACTTCTAATCTCTATTATGAGTGTGTGAAATAAAACAATACGAAGCAATTCTGGTGGAGAAAAATAAGCTGAAACTCAAGAAAGCATGATTGAACATGAAAGATTGACTTTTACACAAATACCCATGTCGAGGGGCACCGAGATCAAGTCTAACACTACAAACATCAAGAAAGGAATCACCTATATGTATATACTGCCTTGGACCAACCTTGGAAGGCCAAAAAATGACCATTGGGTGCCAGGGTCACTCGCTGGACGAGCTGGTGGATTGCTGGGCGAAAATGACAGACCAAAATTGCAGTATTCGAGTCGCTGGGCGAACCATATTTTCGCCCAGCGAGTTACATGTCTAAGAACGTCGATTTTAGGCCTCGTTGGGCGAGAATGAAGCCGCTAGGCGAGAATATCGACCCCAATACGCGAATATGGTTATTTAATCATGTTTCTACGAGAGTATTAGGGGATTCCTCATTTTTCACGAATAAAAACACCTTGGGTGCTTGGGAGAGACTCTTGGAGGCTATTAGGGGTGTTGGGAAACTCTCCCTTCTCCTTCTTGGGTTTCCTTCTTCATCCATAGAGGTTTTACCCCTTATAGGTTGGAGAGGATGATGGGCTACGAAATTGAAGGCGGAGATGCGAATGGGAGGCGCAATTGAACCATGAGCAGTATTCAAGATTCAAGAACCTTGGGAGAGAGATTGTTTCTACTTTATGGTTCCAATTTCTTCCTTATTCTTCAATTTTGTAAAACCCTAGGTTCTCCACCATGGAGAGCAATTTCTATTTATTGAGATTAGATGTAAAACATTGAATTCTTGTGTAAAATTGTGTTGTTAATTTATATGCTTTTCCAATTCATGTTAGTATTTGATTTCCATGCTTAATGCTTGTTGTGGTTTAATCACCCATGGCTTGTTTGTGGTTCTTGAGGTGTTGGGAAACATCTTTAGAATCTAGATTTGAAATTAAATACCTAATGGATGCTTGTATCTAGGAATAGAACTTGGTTCATTAGTAATCTTAGATTCTTGAAACTAATGCATGATTTCACTTGTTGAGGATTCAAGGAATTGAAACTTGATGAGTGATCATAGGCTCAAAGGCTCTAGGAACAGGATTTGAGTATTCTTGTGAATTGATTTTAACATGAATATGGATTTGGGATAATTTATAATGCATGAGAATGAAATGATTGAAGTCTAATCTTGACAAATTGTAAATACATTATGTTAATTTCTTGTTGCACACCAACTGTTTGATAAAAATACAAAAAAAGTTTCCATTGTGTTTTTGTGAACTTTGTGTCTAATTGAGCCGTGAATTGTGAGAGTTGCCATGCATTACACAAATCCCTTGGGAGAGAACGATAAAATACTTATTACTTGCTACGTGCGACCGGTGCACTTGCCGTGTTGGTTTTTCACTACCAAGTTTTTGGTTGACATCATTCTATCAAACTGTTATCTCTAAACAATATTTGTATTAATCTAATATGACCACATTAAATCTTTTTAAAAGAATATGTAAATTACATTAAATCTCCCTTTCTTGCTTGTGTTTTTGTTCATCTCTCTTTGTTTGGAAAGAGAATGAAGAGTGGTGTTGCACCTCTTGCTTTGAAAAAATCTTTTTGTAGGCGAGTAACTCTTTAGGGAAAGCTTGCCTTTTTTTTTTCTTTTTCATCCTTTATTTTATTTTTGTCCTCATTTTCTTGTGGAGGTGGGAGAGGTAGTATTGTGAACTTCTTTCCTAGGGAGGAGAAAGCATAGGTGTTTGCATGGCCATCATAAACAACTTTTCTATCAAATTGCCATGGCCTACCTAGAAAAATAAGGTTGGCTTCCATAGGCACAATGTCACATAATATCTCATCCTTAAAATTTCCAATTGAAAAGTTAATGAAGACTTGTTTAGTTACTTTTATTTCTTCTTCCATAAGCCATGCTAACTTGTAGGGTTTGGCATGAGGAATAGTTTTCAAGCCAAACTTGTCCACCACCCTTGGGCTACCCATATTTACACAACTTCCACTATCTATGATAAAGGGACATATCTTGTCATTGATAAGGCACCTCCCATGGAAAAGGTTTTGTGTTTGAGAAGGATCAAGTTCTTTGGGAACTTGCCTTAGTTGGCGCCTTACCATTAACAATCCACTTTCAAGGGGTTTAGTCCTTTCAATTGAAGAAGAAGAAGAAGTGTGAGAAGAAGTACTTTTAGGGAAAGGGAAAGAAAAATGTTCACTCTCATCATCACTCTTATTTAAGATCATTGTCCTCTTGATTGGGCAATTCAAAGCAATGTGTTTATACGCCAAACATTTAAAACATTCAATGGAACTTGATTTTTGAGAAGTGGAATGGTGAGTGTGACCACTTGGCGACTTATTTTTACTTGATGGTGCTTAATGAGACTTAGAAGGAGATTTATCATGTTTCTCTTTAGCTTTTCCCTTCCATGAGTGACTATAGTAGTGGTTGGGTGAGTAACTCTTCCTTACCCTATTCTTTCTTTTCAAATGAGTTTCAATTCTAAGGGCAAGTGTGAAAACATTTTGAAGGGTGGAGTACTCATACAACTCTACTTGGTCTTGTATGTCTCTCCTAAGACCATTCACAAACCTTTTCATTTTTTCTTTGTTAGTTTCTTTTATTCCAACCCTAAACATTTGAGACTCTAATTCTTTAAAGTACTCACTAACACACATAGGACCTTGGTGAAGCCTTTGGAGCTTCAAAAGAAGTTCCTTCCTATAGGAGGAAGGAAAAAATCTAGCGCGCATAAGAGTCTTAATGTCCATCCAAGAAGCTGCGGGTGGCCTTTGGTCATAATTTTTACAAACTTTATGCCACCAAGTTTTGGCATACTCCAAAAATCCTAACACTACTAGATCAACTTGTGCTTGATCCTTTACATGATTTTTCATTGAAAATTTGTTCCACTTGAACTTCCCAATCAAGGTAGATTTTGGGATCACATCCACCATAGAACTTAGAAATCTTTGGAGTTTCCTTCTTTTGTGATGGTTGGAGCCTAGAAGATTATTTAATATGGTGATGATCAATTAAGAAAATCAAGGAAATCCCCACTGGACATTAAGTTAGCAAGCTAACTAGATGTTAAGGTTCCTTTCCAAGGTTCTAGAGAAGAGAAAAATGGATTGATTCAAAACAAATAAGAGTGGACAACACATAAAAAGAGTAAAACCTAAGTCACATATAAAGGAAGAAGAAAGCATAAAATGGAAAGGAAAGGAATGATAAAAATGTGAGAAGTACGCCACTACAAGGTTAGGCTAGAAGAAGCCATGGCAACCTTGAAGATTAGTGGATGTGTGCCGTCACTTGAATCAAGATACAAGATAAGGCTTAAAAGCATTCACTCCCTAGGGAAGAAGACTCTCACAATGGTTGATACACAAAGGTGTTTTAATTTCTCCAAAATGTTCAACCCTTGTACAAGTGTTAGAGGTCCCCTTAAATAGAAGTGTCTAGGGGCCTCTTAGTAAAAACAAATAAACTAAAAAGGATTACAATGCAAATAACAAAACATAGAGTCTGGAAAGTAGGACAACAAAGGAGCACATGAACACATTCTAGAAGCCTTATTGGCTAAGGCAAGATGGATGTTGTAAGACTCGTGAAAAATAAATTAATTAAATAATAAATACGGGTAGTAGGAGCCTTTATGGCATTTAATCATATCATGTATGATGTGGAAAAGTACTAGTTCAAGTGGTTGAGAGTACTTGGGTGTGTCGAAAGGACTTGGGTTCAAGTTATATGTATGTTGTTTATGTGCTTTAAATTTATATTATTTTAATAACGTGTTGGATCATGCTGAGTGATAATATAATCAATGAATTATATGAATTATCATGAAACATGAATTGGTTGAATGGTTGTGCATTGATTTGGCATTTGCAAGGTTATGGGTTCAAACCTTGGTAAAAACCAAGTTAAACTTTCTTTTTGCTAAAAACTAGTATTGGTAAGAAAATTTGTGTGTTTCTGCTTGAATCGAGGCTTCTAGCCTAAGCGAGAAGAGGGAAGTTTTGTGTTTTAAATCCAAGCGGTATGAGGGCATTTTATGTTTGTGATATTGGGCTTGAAGGACTAAGTCCATGGGTGATCTGGGATGTGCTTGGTTTGAGTCACGAGCGAGGAGTTTGTGATGGGTGGACCATATGCAGAACGTGAATGGTTTAGTTCACCGGAGGTACTCTTGTTTGGGATGAGTGAATGAGGGAGTCCATTTCATGCTTAAACCTAAGAATGCTATGAGCGATTAGGGTCGTGGTGTTAGAAAATGATTACTCAAATAATACTAATAATAATAAAAATATAAAATGATATAATAATAATCATTAAATCAATAATAATACTAAGACAATATATAAAACAATGAATATTAATCAGAGATCAACAATTATTTTAACAATAATAAATAATAGATAAAAGGTAAGAAGTAGAAATATCTTGGGTTGAGGCACGCATAGCGCTATCCTTAGAGAGAAAACGCCCCTACTGCACAAGGCTAAACAAATACACAATCATATGTGTTTCAAATCATAAGCGTTTCTCTCCCAAGATACAACAACTCGTCAGATCGATCGAGTGCAGCGAAGGATCTCCAAATCTTATGAACACCACTGTCTTAAAGATAATATAGAGAAGAAAATAAGAACATTTCAAAGAAAACTCCATCGTTTGTTGTCTTTGTTGTTATTTCTTTCCCCATGCACCTAGGTGGTATTTATAGGTAGAAAATAGAAACAAAGAAGTAAATAGTAATAAGAATATAGCCGTTAGCCATAAAAACCATTAACCCATAAATTAAAGGTCTATAAAAACTTCAGTAACCGTAAGTTTTTTATTTTAATTATTTATTTTTTTAAATTATAATTGCCATAATATAAGAAACACAAATAATATTACACTAGATGACAAAATAGTTCTCGAGGTATCATAAACAAATTTAGTCAATTTATTATTTAAAGGAAACATCTCTAAATATTTATCGGTATAAATAACCAAAGATTTTTTTTTCTCATTAAAATGTATATTAACCTTTGCAAGACACCCCCACACTTTGAAATATTTTTAATGTGGTTCTTTTTTCTTTCATAACTCATAACAAGTTTTATCACAATCTTTTGTGTTCAAAATATGGTAAGCTGAATATAAAGTTTCACTCTATATGATTTTATAGGCAATATTAAAGCATATACTAATATAACAACAAAAACATTAGCTATAGATATCACAAAAAATTATTCAATGAGCAAGAAATTTCATTTATCCATAATTTCATTCATTGTTACCAATAACAATAGAAACAATTATACACATAAATTTTGTAGGCTTATAGGCTTAGTTGAAACTGATTTAATTATAACAATAAAAAACACATTAGTTCATAAAATGTGTTTTGCAGTCTTCAACTTTATATTGTTTTTAATTTTAGAATTGAATACAAACGAGTAATCAAAAAATAGAAATAACAAGATAATTTTTCTCTCTAAGAATGTTAGAAAATGATTACTCAAATAATACTAATAATAATAAAAATATAAAATAGTATAATAATAATAATTATTAAATCAATAATAATACTAAGACAATATATAAAACAATGAATATTAATCAGAGATCAACAATTATTTTAACAATAATAAATAATAGATAAAAGGTAAGAAGTAGAAATATCTTGGGTTGAGACACGTATAGCGCTATCCTTAGAGAGAAAACGCCCCTACTGCACAGGGTTAAACAAATACACAATTATATGTGTTTCAAATCATAAGTGTTTCTCTCCCAATATACAACAACCCATCAGATCGATCGAGTGCAGCGAAGGATCTCCAAACCTTATGAACACCACTGTCTTAAAGATAATATAGAGAAGAAAAGAAGAACATTTCAAAGAAAACTCTATCGTTTGTTGTCTTTGTTGTTATTTCTTTCCCCATGCACCTAGGTGGTATTTATAGGTAGAAAATGGAGACAAAGAAGTAAATAGTAATAATAATATAGCCATTAGCCATAAAAACCATTAACCCAAAGGTCTATAAAAACTTCAATAACAGTAAGTTTTTTATTTTAATTATTTATTTTTTTAAATTATATTAAAATATTTCTAACACGTGGAAGCATAGGAAGTCCCATGGTCAAGAATACATTCATAAACTTATAATGGTTATGAGTGTGGGAAAGTGGGGGTTATTTGTCTTAAAAGATAAACAATTAAAAGATTTTATTTTGGCAGGGTTTATTTCATAGTTATATTTTTCTATGTCCATAGCTCACCCTATCTGTTTGGGTGTGGTGATGATCAAGTAACTTGTTATCCGGGAGTAGATGATATTACATGTGAGCCAGGAGAAGCTTAGTGGCAGAGAGCGGGAACAAATTACATGGGGATTTATAAAGACTTATTTAATTAAATTTTCATGTAATTTAATTATTGGTTTTATTGCTTTTGATTTTGGAATTGTAAAGACTGATTACAGATATTTGACTTCATATCGTGTTTTTTTTTTCTAAACTTTAAAGATTTAAGTTCCCGCGTTTTGGGGAAATGATAATAAAATAAATGAAGAATTTTATTTCGATAAATTGTTTATTTTATTTTTATAAGTAATATCCTACCAGAATTTTACAGATGCTCCTTGTAGATGTTTCTAGACTTCTTGGTAGCTAAGGCATGTGGTCATCCTTTGTAGATGTTTCTAGAAAGCTTTGCTCCTTCTCTTTCCTCCACATGTGCTCTCCAAAAGTCATCTAAATGTGCCACTTGTCCTTCCTTGTCCCACCTCTTAATGAACTTACAAAACAAGATACATTTGAATTAGCATGTTGGCTTTAGGTTAAGCTAATCCTTTGAGTCAACAAGTCAACCAAAAGTCAAGATCAACAAGTCAACTTATAAATAGTCAACCAAATCAACTTAATGAAATTTTAAACTAAAGAAAATAAAAGTAAAGGAAGAGATCAATGAACTCTCTTTCTTCTAAGCATGTGTCATGGACCATCATCTTTCATCTTTGGTAAGGATAATCTTTTATCGACGTTGTAACAATTTTAATTCATTAACTTTAACATAAAAACTAGACAAGAATATATGCTTCTAGAAGCATACTTTATATTCTAAAATAATTGCTTGATTGTTTAAGAATTTTATCAAGTATATATGCTTCTAGAAGCATAATTATTAAGAATTGGGTTCCATCCATCCGTATTGAATTCTGAAGGTTTATAACTCCCTTTCACGGCTATTCTTTTATTTTAAGTTGATTTCACTTATGAGATGCGTGTGTGTGAGGAACTTGTGCCTACAAACACAAAAGAAGTTAAAGAAGTCATATATTTAACTTTTGTTTATTCTGCACAAATAAATTTTAAATCTTTTTTAATCTTCTGCATATAAATTTAAAAAATTAAAATGATATGTGTAGGAGTTAGAAAAATAAAATATAGTGATTAAAGAAGATATTTTTATAATTATTGGAATGAAATTATTATTTAAATCTATTTTTATTACAATGAGACATAAAACTACAGGAAGCTATCTCGAGGAGTGAAAGTTATGAATGTATGGATATTTACAATCAAACAAATCAAACTAAAGTGAAGGCTTGCAAAAGCATGCCTAGAATTGAGTTGAGTTAAAGGTAATTAATTTTGTAACAGTATCAATGGTCAAAGTCGTGCCTTTCACGTGAACGATTCTTTTCACAGCTAGATTTAACAAAAGTGGTGAGTTGAACATAGCTTAGGTTTTAGTTACTTTTTTTTTTTCTTTACATGTTCCATCAACCTTCTTTTAACTTCTTGTGTTTATAGGCACAACTTCATCACCCACACGCATCTCACTCACTCGGTAATTACTTGTGTCATCACGTCTTTGACTGTTTCTTTCTCTTTATGATAAAAGTTTCAATACTTTTTCTTTTTCTAATGTTTAGATTTTTTTTTTCTCTTTTATTGGAAAATGGCAATGGTCAATAGACATGTCTACACAGGTTAGGTTAGAATCTTTGAATAAATCTTACTCATTATATAGATTTGAGTCGGTCGGTTAAACTCACTTAATTCGTAATTTATTTGTTTATTTTTAAATATTTTTGAATTAAAAAATATCTTAATTTCATTATATTTATTTACAGTTTTTAATATTTTTGAAGTTATGCAAATTTCAATATATAAAGAAAGTCAAAATTATTTTCATCCTATAAATTTAAATATTTGAAAATGATTTAACAAATTCTTTTAACTTTATATTGATTAATGAGAAAATTTACTTAATCCACAAATCCCTCATAAATTAAATTAAGTTGTAAAATTTTTGACGTCGAATTGACTTATTTTATCAATTTATTGTTAGTAAAAAAATTGAATTTATAACTTTTCTCTCCATTTTTTCAAAATTTTCAAACTAACTTTATTTCTGTTAAATATTAATGAAAAGAGTTAAATATTAGTAAAAATAGTTGCAACCTCCCCTTTTAATTTTTAGATACCGGATATAGTTTTTTACATACAGAATTACTCTGGGAAAATTTGGATAGTAAGTTAATTTCTAACCGATAATCTAACTGGTAGCTTCTAACTAATAAGTTAGCTAATGGTTATAAATTTCAAACTGATAAACTACCTTATTATATTTACCTTATTATATTAGAAATGTTTGTTAAATTAAATCAAAGTTTAATTATGTCTTTGGTCCTTATTTTGGAGTCAAAATCTTAAAATGGTACCCAAATTTTTAAAAGTTTTAAAATAGTCCTTTTTTTTGTTGAAAAGTCTCATGTTTACTCTTCCCGTTAAATCAAGATTGATGCAGTTAGAGGGAGTACCACGTTTCCTCGATTTTATTATCTGTTTCCTCTATTTCAGTTTTACCAAAACTAGGCAATGGGTTCGCAACATTTAATAAAACCCCTAAACAATAGAAAAATATGAGTATAGCAGCCAGCTGTATATGCATAAATCAACTGCAGCACCTTGTATTTAAATGGGCGCCCAAGGAAAGAAAAATAAGGGGAACTAAAAAGAGGTTTCATTTCAAAGAACAGAAATAACATCACAAGTTAATTTATCACATCTTGTTTTCACAAAATGTCCATTTTACAATTTTTTTTTCTTTACCATTATCAATAAAACATACTTTTTTAATGTAAAAGTAATTTCAAGCATTAGAATAATGTATTGAAGAAGTTTGTTAAAGCTATTTGATAAATGTATTTTATAAAATGTTATAAAATTTAAAATTCTACACGAAAAAAATATTTTGAAAACATCAACCTCAGATAAAACATTAATGAAGAGTAATAGGTATCTTCCTACGTAAGATCATTTTATTACGAGAATTGTTTATATATAATTTTAATCTTTTTTGCTAATATGTCATATCATTTTAAGACTTTTCTTGTTTAACTTACACTCTAATTATCGTTTATTTAAAAGAAATTCTTAGATAATCTTCATTGTAATGATTATTCTATAATGTCTTAATTTGTTTTATATGAATTCTAAGTTGTAAAACTCTTATTAATTAATCAATTAACTTTTTGTTTTGTTATTAATTTTTTAAAATTATTTTTATGATTCAGAATCTTATTTAAAATCTAAGATTTTAATTTTCATATCATATCATCATATCTTAATAAATAAAAATATTTACTAAGATACAAGTCTTAAGTTTTATAATGTGAATGACTCTAACAATTAAAAATATATGATACTTATAGATATTCGGAATATAAATGTCAAAATAGGTTTCAATTTTTGAGTCAACCTAATTTATCATAGATTTGAATTTATTTTGGTTGATTTTTTTTTTAAAGTAGATTGAATTAAACGGGTTCGAGTCAGATTGAAGGTGGGTTAACCCACAACCCACCACCAACAACACTATTAATTTTTTAAAAATTAAAAAATATATATATATATATATATATATTATTTTTTTATTTACTACTTTTAATTATATAAATTCACAATTTGATATTTTTTAAATACTAGAATATTGCTCAATAAGAGTTGAATAGTTTGAATGTTTAATTTATTAGTTTGTCGAGTTATATAGGTTGATAATTTAATTTTTAACTAGTATATTTATAATAATATTTTGAAAAGTAGGAAAACACTTTGATTCTACTCTTATAAACAATAAATCGAGTCAATTCAATTACATTGTAATGCAATAAATATATAAAATCAATTGCAAAAGAAAAAACATTCGTTAATGAGTTAATCTACTAACTCACAAACTCATGGTGGGTCGGGACAGGTTATAAAATTTAACAATTAAAACATTTTTTAATCTATCAAACACATTTTATCATTCACAAACTTTCGTGAGTTTCTTCTAGAATATTTCCACTTTTTACCATTTTTCTCTTATGTTGTGTTTGGATGAGGGCATTTAACAGAGTAATTCATTTATTTGAAGGATTTAAAATTCTTTGAAGTAAAATGACTTGTTTGGATGAGAAAATTAAAAGAAAATTGAAATTAGAAATTTTCAAGAAGATATTTCAAATAAGCAATATAGTAGAATTTGAAATTTACTAAAAAAAAATTGAAATTCCATTCCTTTTCACTCCATTATCGGTCCACTCATGAAGGTTGAGCTGAGTCGGTCCGTGATGAAGGTCAAGCTGAGTCGGACCGGGTGAAGGTCGAATCGAGTCAAATTGAGCTTAAGGTTGAGTCAAGTTGGTTCGAAATATAGGTCGAGCCAAGTCGCCTTGCGCCGAAGGTTGAACTTAGTTGACATGTGTCGAAGGTCGAACTGAGTCGACCTGTGTCAAAGGTCGAACTGAGTCGACCTGTGTCAAAGGTCGAACTGAGTCGACCAGTATCAAAGGTCAAATTGAGTCAACCAGACTGATGAACAAGTTGAGTCAGCCTAGGTTGAAGGTTGAATCGAGTTCGAAGTAGAGTTGAGTCGGCTCAGGTCGAAGTTGAGCCAAGTTGGCATGGGTCAAAGTCTAGTCGAATCTGGCCGGTCCAAAGTCGAGCCAAGTTCACCTTGGCCGAAGGTCGACATGAGTCAACCCAAGCCAAAGGTCAAATTGAGTCAACCTAAATTGAAGATCGAGCCAAGCTGAATATTAGTTAATCCAACGAATCTCACTTTCACCTCTCTTTCTTTTCAAATTCATAATCTTAAACAAATACAGATTTCCTTGTGTTTTGTGAAGATGAATTTGAGAGATAATGAGTAGATGAATTTGAGTGAATTTGGGGATAAAGTTTTTGTGTTTATTTTTAAGAGATTTGAAGTAAAAGTGAGTGGATTTGAGGTTGAAGTTTATGAAAGTTTGTAAGTCATTTAATTGATATAATAAATAAAAAATTTAATAAATTGTAAGAGATAAACGAAGAGAGAGAAGGCATATAAGAGATAGATTTTCTATCATCAGGATCTACTCCCCAATCAGCGTCGCAGAAGGCATATAAGTTGAGTTGAGGAGATGGACGAATGTGAAGACCATGGTGCTTGGTACCGACAAGATATCTAAGTATCCGTTTGACTGCACACCAATGATGTTCTTGAGGGGAATGCATGAATTGTGATACTTTATTCACTGAGAATGCAAGTTCTGGGCGAGTAATGGTAAGATATTGAAGAGATCCAACGACAGAGCGATAAAGAGTAGGATCATAGAAAGCTGTAGTTCCGTCTTGGGATAGCCGCGAGGATGAGATCATGGGTGTGGGAAGAGGTTTAGAGTTGTGCATATTGGTGCGTTGAAGAAGATCAGTAATGTATTGATTTTGGGATAAGTGAAGGCTCCCATCAGAATTCCATAAGACATGTATGCCGAGGAAAAAGTGTAAGCGACCAAGATCTTTTAAGGCGAATTCATTGCTAAGTTGTTTGATGATCTGTTGAATAGCCTCATGTGAGCTTCCAGTAATAAGGATGTCATCTACATAAACCAGTACAAAGAGAGTATGATTATTAGTAAATTGAACAAACAAGGATGAATCACTTTTAGTGGACTGGAAACCTAAATGTTCAAGAGTGGTACTTAGCTTTGTGAACCAAGACCGTGGGGCCTGTTTAAGGCCATAGATAGCCTTTTTAAGTTGACAGGCAAGAGATGAATCAAAAGCTTCAAATCCAGGGGGTTGTTGCATGAAGAAAACTTCTTCAAGATGACCATAGAGAAATGCATTATTGATATCTAACTGATGAACAAACCATTTGTTCGATATGGCATATGTGAGAATGAGACGAATGGTAGTAGCTTTTACAACCGGACTAAATGTGTCATAGTAATCCATGCCAGCCGTTTGTTGAAAGCCTTTAGCTACTAAACGGGCTTTATGTCTTTGAAATGTGCCATCCGCATTGTATTTGTTTCTGAATATCCATTTGCATCCTACAACTGGGGCACCAGCAGGTTGGTGAGTGAGAATCCAAGTTTTATTCTTTAGCAGAGCTTGATACTCATCATTCATGGCTGCAAACCAGGCTGGTGACTTCAAGGCTTCTTTATGGTTGCTTGGTTTGGTAGGAATGGTAGAATGAAAAGCTTTGGGTTTGAACACGTCTGCGTTTGATCTAGTAACCATATAATGCTGATTTTTGTGAATAGTGGGAGCTGGTGGAGGAGATGACGAGGCGAGACTATCTGAAATAGAAGGTGAGGAAGCAGTATTCACAAGATCATGCATAATAGTATCATTAAAAGGAGCAATGTTGGATGGAGGAATAAATGGAGATGTAGTATTGGATGGCATGGATAGAGGAGGAGAAAGAACAGTTAAAGATGGTAATAAAGGAGAAGTAGATAATGAAGGCACCATGGGTTTAAATGGGTTATCTGATAATGTGTATGGAAACAATTTTTCATTAAAGATCACATGACGGGATATGTAACGTTTACCTGTGGGAGATAAACAAATGTAACCTTTGTGATGAGGGCTATATCCAAGAAATAAACACATGCTGGAGCGAAAATCAAACTTATATTGATTGTAAGGTCGAGTGAGTGGGTAGCAAGCACAGCCAAAGACTTTGAAGAATTGATAGTCAGGGTCTTTGTGAAAGAGCATGCTGTAAGGATTGTTATTTTGAAGTACCGGAGTGGGAAGCGTGTTGATCACAGTAACAACAGTCATGAAAGCTTCTCCCCAGTAGGTTAAAGGTAGAGAAGCAGCAGCAAGGAGAGCAAGCCCAGTAGTGACTATATGTCTATGACGTCTCTCAACAGATCCGTTTTGTTCGTGGGTGTGTGGGCATGTGAGACGGTGATGAATACCATAGTGAAGAAGAGTTGATTTTAAACATAAAAATTCTTTAGCATTATCAGTTTGAAGGTTCTTTAACGTAAAGCCAGTTTGATTTTCAGCAAAAGATTTAAAGTGCATAAATGTGGAAGGAACTTGTGACTTATTATGAAGTAGATATAACCAAATATATTTTGAGTAAGCATCTATAAAGACAATGTAGTATCGAGCTCCATCAGTGGCAGAAATGGGAGAAGGACCCCAAACATCAGCAAAAACAAGTTGTAAAGGTGTATTATATACAGTTGCAGAATTAGTAAATGGCAATTGTTTAGCTTTAGCAAGAGTACATGGTTCACAAAATTGCTTTGTAGAAGTACAACGTATATTACATTTACGCAAGACAACATTTACAGTATGATAAGAAGCATGTGCTAGTCTAGAATGCCACAAATCAATAGAAGGCACCGCTGTAGTGTTATTAAGAGCAGGTGAAGGAAAAATATTGAACATGTATAGGCCATCTTTAAGTATGCCTTGAAGAAATATCCTCTTGGTGTCCTGATGTTTCACATAGCAATGATGAGGGTAGAATTCAAAGTAAACATTGTTATCAAGAGAGAATTTAGAAACACTTAGAAGATTTTTGGATAGAGAGGGAACGTGTAAAAGATTTTGAAGACGAAACGAGTGATTCGTGTGTGGAGCAGTGTAAGTAGCTGATCCTATATGATGAATGGGCATACCTGAGCCATTTCCAAGTTGCACCATCTCAGAACCATTGTATTGTTGCTTTTTGGTGAAGTTGGAAGCATTATTGGTCATATGATGTGTTGCTCCGCTATCAGGAAACCAAGTGGAATCCGGAAGTGTGGATGGATTACCAAGAATGGAGGGTTCATTCGGATCCTGTGAGAGAGGTGGAAAAACAGAAGCATTAGCATGTACTGAAGAGGGTGGATCTTGATCATACCGATGCCAACACTCTACTGCTGTGTGACCCAGTTTGTTACAAATTTGACATTGTGAGCGAGAGGAATTCCAAGAAGTATTGGTAGAGTTCCAAGAACCACGTGAGTTGCTTCGTTGATTATTAAACCGAGAAGAGCGATAACCACGTCCATTGGTGCGTCCACCGCGACTAAACGTGCCAACATATTTTGGGCGTTGTGAGGAAGAACTGGAAGTGGTGAGGTTGGTGTGGACGAAGGATGGTTCAGCAGCTTTATGTTTTTCCAAACGTTCTTCATGGGCCAAAAGCAAGGCTTCAATGTCCTCAACCGAATATGGGTCAAGTCTAGACGTAATTGAGGTTATAAAGGAATCATATTCCTCTGGAAGACCATCCATTATTGCATCAATATGATCTGCAGTGGTGACAGGAGAACCTACCGCAGCCAGAGAATTAATCACTTTCTTGATGTCAAGAAGGTATGTTGTAATGGAACGATCTTTCTTAGCTTGTTTAAGCTGGATCTTGAGTTTCTTAACTTGTGCTCTTGTGTGTGATGCAAAATAACTATGGAGACACTGCCATATTTGAACAGAAGAATCTAAGCCTACCATTCTTGTGAGAAGAGGTTCAGTCATAGACACCAACAACCAAGCAACTATCAATTGATCTTTTGGAGAGAAGCGTCAGCAGAGGAAAGAAACTGGGGTGGCGAAGAAGAGTTACCATCAAGAAAGTGTGTTAACTTGTGCCCTCGGAGAGTTGCGGAGACTTGGTGTTTCCACGTGAGATAATTTGTGTCAGAAAGTTTGATAGAGATTGGGGTTGTGAAGGTTTGAGGAAGAAAAGCAGAAGATGTAGCATCTGATTGGTTAGAAGAAGGCATGATGATGGCCAAAAAATTTGGCTCTTGATACCATAAGAGATAAACGAAGAGAGAGAAAAGAATGTGAAAAACTTATTATCACTGCATATTTTATTTACATAACTAGCATGAGTTTATATACACTGAGAAGTGATATAACTGCCTAATAGAAGCTAACAGAATCACGTAATAAATAGTAAATAAAGATTATCAAATTGTCATCGATGTTGAAAGTTATATGAAATGACTTTTGGATGAGTTAAAATTATTTTTTAAAAATACTATTATTCAATAATTTTGTAAAATAAAATTAATAAGAGTAATTTTTAAAGAATGCATCTAATATTTGGTATAAAAAAATTAAATATCTAGATATTAATGATTATTGTGCAAAATGAACCACTTTAGCACCTCCACCAATTCACCATAGGTTCACCTGTAATAACGGTCCTAACCACACAACTTCTTCGTTCAGCCCACTACAATGTACTCAACCACATCTTCCTCAACCATGACACGGTGAAAATGGACTCCACAAGCACGCCTCCAACAATGAAACACTTCCTACATGACTCCACCACAACTCCTCCAACCATAAAACACTTCTTGCAACACAAAAGAACCACATTTAACAAGTTTCAAAATGACTGGAATCGGTTCCATGCATAAAAGAACTAATTCCCATACGCACATCCTTCATGAAATCGGTTCCAACATACCCAGATCCCTTGTCTTTAGAATCGGTCTCAACAGACATATTAAAATAAAAATAAAATTGGATTGATTAAAAATAATATTAATTAAATATTAAATTATTAAAAAAATTAATACTGTTATTAATTATTTATTTTTGTTGTTTTAATTTTTATTAGTATTTTATTTTAAATATTATATTATTTTCTCCGTTAAAATTATTTTTAAATACTTTATATTTTATTATTATTATTTTTAATATGATTAATAATTATAATAGATAAAAGAATATAAATTCCAGAAAAAGTAAAAAATAATCATTCTATCTCAGCGGAAAAATTCATCCCTCCCTCCCATTAATACTCTTGCTCATTTATCCATAAGTTTATTCTCTAACAATAAATAAACCCATTAAAAGAAACACTGTCTAAAATTGAATAAAAGAATTAAAAAAGAAAAAAAAAAACCATGAACAGGTGCGAATTCCAGTGGTATTTTGTATTGTATAAATGGTAGAAATCTCCATCTGCAGAGAAAGACCGAGTCGTGGTCGCTGAAAACCAAGCTTCAATGGAGGAGGAAAGTGGTTTCTCAATGCTAAACGACGACATCGTGCTCGCAGTTTTCGCGAAGCTGGAAGACGATCCACGCCACTGGGCTCGCGTGGCCTGCGTCTGCACAAGATTCTCTTCTCTCATTCGCCACTTCTGCTGGAAGACTAAGTGTTCCCAAACCCTCCCTTCACTCCTCTCCGATTCCCCCGCCACCTGCGCCTCCCTCCTCAAGCTCGCCGTCTGCTGCCCCGGCCTCCGCCACGCCGGCATCGCCGCTGATCGGGATGCCGCAAAAAACCCGAAGACCTGCCGGAAGCCGCATTTGGCTCGCGGGAATTGGGATCTGAGGAGGGAACAGGGCTGCAAGCTTCTGGCGCGACAGTTCCGTGATGATTGCTTGTACCTCTGCGACTGGCCTGGCTGCGTCCACCCCCACAAGAAGCGCAAGTACATGCTCTTCAGAGGGGTTTTCAGGGACTTCAAAACAACCCGCGTTTGGAGAAGCCTCGACGGTGATAAAAGAAGGAAACTTCCCGTTGAGTGTGCGTTTTGCACGTGCCGACACACCTGGGACCTCCACTCTGCTTTCTGTCTCAGACGAGGTTTCGGGTACCAGATTGACGGGGAACCTGTTGTTCGAGCTTATGTTTGTGAAAACGGTCATGTCTCTGGCGCTTGGACCGATGTCCCCTTGTTCTCTTGATTCTCTTGTTTTGCTTTCTTCTGCTCCTGAACATGCTGTTTTTGTTATTTCTTCCAATAGATACAAAAATCTTAGAAGACATAGCTGAAATTTTATTATGGCCAACAAAATTGGGTCCTTAATCCCCCTGCTTGTGCGATTGGGGATTATCATGGCCTTCTGTATTTGAATCTTGTGGTTAGACTGAACAATTATGTTTGGAGTACTTAGATCTTATTATTGTTTCAAATTTTGTTACTTTCTCTAACTTCCGTGATTGGGGGTGGAAAAGGTTTAACTCAGTAAAGTGAGAGATGTGTTCAGCATCTTCATTTTGTTTGGTTTTATGTACATCAGAGTTTACACATTTTGTCTGCGAATGCGATCATGGGTATTTCAAAATCGGTTCTTCCGGCTAATTTTGTCTGTGTGCGACTTTCAGTTGTCCTCTATATGTTCACCAAAATGAATGTTTTCTTAAATTGTAAGGAAAAAACAGGGTAGATTTGTTTTCTCTTTATACTCTAATAAGACGAATGTAATTTCTAATGGTGCGATTGTATAGTTCTTCATCCTGGCTTTGCAACTTCATGTTCACTCTTGTGTGAATTTATTTAGTCCACAACAAACACTGAGTTTGTGAAAAATTTCTCTCAAGAAACCAGCATATATGATAAGTTGGAAGAAACATATCACTGTAGAACAGCAGAAGAGGAAAATTAGTGAGAGGTATTGGGCTCTTTCATACCGAGCTAAAGAACATATAGGAGGATATCATGACATCATTACTTTTGCAAAAGGACATCATTACTTTTGCAAAAGGGAAGATTTTTCTTTTTGTATAGTTATGGTATCATGATATCATTACTGTAGCAAATAGAATGATTTTTCTTTTTGTATGGTTATGGTAAGACATGAAAAATTTTAATGTACAAGATATTGTCAGCTGTTATAAGAACCAAGATGATGATTGTTTTAAATGTAGTATCAAGTTGAATTGTTTCTTTTCTTTTTTTTTTGTGGAAAAACAACACATTCTACATTTTACATTCCATTATTAATTAATGAGGAATCAACTTACAACATAGCTCAAGGTAGTCTTTGTACTTAGCTTTTTTAATGGCAACAAGTTCGATTATATGGAATGAAACATCCATGATGAATAAAATGGTTTTTGAGGCATTTAATAAAACCTTGAGAGATATTATGAAAAATGTTGATGATGTTAACAATGACAAACCATTTGGTGGTAAAGTTATTATCTTGGGAGGTGACTTTAGACAAATTTTGCTTGTTAGAAAGAAAGGATCTATATATGATATCGTTAAATTTTCAATACACTATTATGACTTAGGCAAGTGCTGTAAAGTGTTAAAACTGTAAAAAAAAACATGAGATTAAGTACTACAAAGTCAAACAACAAAAGATATAAAAGAATTTGCTAATTGGATTATGAAGATTGGAGACGGAAAGATGAATTTAAATGAAAATGGTGAAAGCATTGTTGAAATTTCAGAAGAGTTGTTTATTGGAAATACATAATCACCTTTGCTGTCATTGGTTGACTTTGTGTACCCTTAATTTGTACTAAATATGATGAATCCTAATTATTTTGATGATGAGCAATACTTTGCCCCACAACTGATTTTGTATAGAAAGTTAATGAATTCATGTTGTCTTTATTAAATGATGAAGAGATAACTTATTTAAGTTCAAATACACATTGTCAATAAGATGAACAAGAAGAAATTCAGTCTAAATAGTTTACATTAGAATTTTTAAATGACATCAAATGTTCAGGCATTACTAAATCATAGTTTGAAGTTGAAAACAAGTGTACCAATTGTGCTTCTGAGGAATATAAATAGAGCAAAATGTCTTTACAATGGCACAAGATTGCAAGTTAATCATTTAGGGAAAAAGTCATTTATGCAATTATAGGAAAAAACATCGGTGACAAGATATTTATGCCAAGAATGGATTTAGTTCCTTCTGATTGAGGGTTGCCTTTTAAATTTCAGAGAAGACAGTTTCCAATATCACTACGGTTTGCAATGACAATCAACAAAAGTTAAGGTCAGTCACTTTCTAGAGTTGGAATTTAGTATTCACACATGGACAACTATATATTGATATTTCTAGAGTGAAAACAAAGAAAGAACTAAAAATACTTATTCTAGATGAAGATGAAAATGTCACCAACACAACTAAAAATATTGTCTAAAAAAAAATTTTAGAAACTCTTTAACAAAGAAGAAATTACAGGTATGTCACTCCTTATTTGTAATTCTTTTTCACACTAAGTTGGTGTCTTATTCAGATTACACATTAGGAACGATAAACTCCTTTTTGTTTACCAATGAAAATGATATGCAAGATTTATCGTACGTTTTTAAATACTTATCTCTAATACAATATGTTTTGAATTTATTACATCAAATAAATATTATTGTACACCACTCATCGGTCACTAGTTTTATAATTTTTATTATTAATCACTTTGTCTTTTGCCATTGTATTAAAAACTTAAATTATTTTATAATAACTAAAAAATTATATTTAAAAGTCCCGTGTTGCACGGGTAGAAAAACAGTATGAATATAATAAACAATCCTGTAGAAAAATATAGAAATCCAACATTATTATGACCAAGTACTGGTGTGTTTGTTATTATATGCGTAATAACAACGTATGAGACCCAGCATTGTTATAACCTGGTAAAGAAGTTCAGCTACCTACCTAGCCTTTGGAAGAAATTGGCAACGAATGTAAATGCAACAGTTGAATCTCATAATATTAAGCCTATACAGTGGATTTAATACTGTTTGTTTGTTTGTTCTTTCTTAGCTTTGCAGGATGAACCGAGAAAAAATTAACCTAAAGTAGACCTTCTAGAGTCCAAGTATCCAACTTAATTTGCACAAGAGAAACCAAGAATTTGATATTTTGATTCTCTAGTTATAGGATAAAACAAGCTTCTTCCACGACTTCCCTTTAGAAACCAAATCACTCTACAGGCACAAAAACATTACAATGCGTCACGGTAGGTTTGGAAAAACAAAAAAAAAAACTGAGTGAGTAGTTTTGCAAATTTTTTAAATTCAATGGGCAAATATTTATCCATCTACCCTTGTTTTCATCGATACCCACGAACTAACACCCGATCTGCATCTCTTATTTTCCTTTTCTTTTGCCTAGAAATTGGCTCCAGGAACCCACTACTCAAAAACTAAAATTATAATTATTTTGAAAAAAAAATTATAGCATTACCGTTTGCATTCATTTTAAATTAGTATCCCATATAAATTCGTATTTAAAAAGAAAAAATTTTCAGATTAATAATTCTGATTTTAATTTCAGAAAAAATTACACATAAAATCATTTAATTTTATATTCTATTATATAAGAATAAAGACCCATAACAACATTGTCTTAAGGTTTTGGTGTAAAAGTGGTGTCTAAGGTCTTGTGTAAGATTAATGTCATATAACCATACAGAACCACAATTTCTCAATGACTATAATCATAACCATATATGAAAAAGTATAACCTATCAGGTTATTGGGATTTGTAGGACTTTTGAAAATATGAGAGATATATGTGATATGTTATACGGAGGAACATATTTTTGTATTTTATTGATATACTCTATATATAGAGCAAAATATAACAAATATCAAGTATAAAATATTTAGAATATCTCACTCCTAAT